>Ga0114899_1000972_pt1 | contig 17986 bp, 19 predicted proteins | sample MalvireepMed_215_FD_83497 | JGI IMG/M metagenome (GOLD analysis project Ga0114899, IMG submission 83497) | Marine viral communities from the Global Malaspina Expedition - Malaspina viral metaG DeepMed_215 | ecosystem: Environmental > Aquatic > Marine > Oceanic | place: Mediterranean Sea...
CCTGAAGCCGAAATACCCCCAGGCGATTTAACGGTAGTCAACAAAATACCCGCTGGTGAGGGCCGTGAGCTACATGTTCTCAACAACGGAGATTCCTTCATTGTAGACACCACCGTGACTCCGGATATTGGTGATCTAGAATTTAGCCATATCATAGAGGACCAAATAGCCCCTGGTTTTAGGATAGCTGTACTAAGCGATGGCACTCAGATCCGACTAAACCCAGAGAAGGTAGAACCTACAGATATCACAACTGCCCAGACCATCACTCACCAGGACGGCACTCAGACCGTAATACTCAATGATGGGACCAAGATAAATGTAGGAAGAGAGCAGAGAGCCCCTACAGAAGCCAGAGTCGTAGACACAGCCGGTAGGACCTTTGTCCAGGACACTTCCGGCAACCTTCAGCAGCTCCCTATGCTCACCATGGAGCAGGTAATCACCAGGGCCATACTGAACAACGATTGGGAAGCTGCCGTAGCCCTGGATGAATTCAGGAACAGACCCACTTCCACCGAGGCACTCCAAGCTGCCATGGACTTCTCCCGGTCCCCGGCAGACTCAGCGGTTATATCAGCCCTGGCCCGTGGGGAGCCAGGGATAGTTGAGCAGGACTTCCAGTCAGGAGCGGATGTCCAGGCTCTAGGGGGGGTCAGAAGAATAGGCCCTCAGCCTGAGTTCCTGCAAACAGCTTACCAGAGATTCCAGGAGTCAATTCAGGCTGGAAGACCCCCTACAATGGAGGATATAGGTGAGTCCTGGGCTGAGAAGTTCCAATCTCCCCAGATAGAGGCACTGAATGCAGGGATAGCTCAACTGGAGCAGAAGCTTACAAACATAGACGCTTTGCTGGCTGGAGACCCGGCTGGAGACACAGCTCCGGGGGCTGCTGTAGAGGACACACCTGAAGAGCCCCCAGCTGCTGTAGAGCCCACACCTGCGGCTGCTGTAAGTGAGGATGCGTTATCTTTTGATAGGTTACAGGAGCTGGCCGCTGAAGCGAATTTAACCTACAGTGGGATGACTAGAGAAGAGCAATTAACCTCAAGACTCCGAGAGGAAGTAAATGCACTTGCTAGAGGGAGGCAAGCATGGGCAGACCGACTGGGGCCACCACAAGTCCAAGACATTGGGGCACGTAAACGGGCGTCCCCAGCGTACAAAGCCCCGTCGATGGAGGAGCAATTTGAGCTTTTTACCCGAACTCCGGCAGGTTCTGGCCGCGTAAGCTTTGAAGATTTCAAAGCCGGTTTGTATGATGTCAATCCAACAGAGTTTGCAGGGGGAGGCACAACCTTTGGGAATAACCTTGAGATCGTAGGCGAAGAAGGGCCAGAGCTAGTAGACCTCCCTCCCGGCACAGTAGTCACCCCCCTGGATGACCTGACCGAGGAAGAGTTAAATCTCCTGCAAAGCCAGGGAGTCAAAGGGTTCCAAGAGGGAGGGCTGGTCACAAACCCTTCCGCCTTCCCTCTAGGGGTCAGACAGCTACTTGGTGGCTCCATCATAGCCCCGGCAAGGTCAGTCTTCCCGGTAGCGGGACTCACAGTCCCCTCCCAGCAAGCGCGTAGAAGGCTTCTACCCTCTGAGTTTGAGTTTCTCAGGGGCCTCAGCGAAGAAGCTGGCATACCCAGTGCGCTATTTGAGCGGGAACTGGCGTCCACTAGACCAGGCAGGAGTGGCAGGAGAGCAAGGTTCATGTCGGAGATAGCCAACTAATGGTACAGCACTTCTTCTACTTTCCCCTGGAGTCAGCCACAGAAAAAAAACTCAGCCAATTAGTGGGTGACCGTCAAACAGGGGAGTTACCTACATTTGGTGGTGTACCAACCCCTCTCCCCGAGCAAGTATCGGATCCCTTCAAATACAGGGAGTCCCCTGAACCAGTAGGTTTTATAGGTCCTCCTATCCCCACGGGCTTTGAATTCCCCACGGGATTTGACCTCCCCACGGGGTTTCCTCTTGCCCAGCCAGGTCCAGTACAATTTCAAGAATCCATCCAGGTACAGTCCACAGCGGATGCTCTTCGGGAGCTGACAGCTCCGTGGGATAAAGGGCCTCCGGCTGCTGGAAGCGTCATGGATATACTTGGGTGGAGAGATACCCCTGGCCCAGTACAACCACCAGCCAGGTCAGAAAATCCCCTGATAGATATTGGGTTGGGGATGGTTCAGGTTATTAATCCCTTCCTTGATTTTACCTACGAGCCCATAGAGGTGTTCGCCCAGACTGGAGCCGAGTTGGTCTCACAGGTCCCCAAGTTGGCGCGTACCGAGTTTAGCCAGCTTGAAGCACCTACCCTATTCACTGAAGGATACCCGGCGGCACTGGAGTCCTTCCGTGCCCGGTCTTTGCTGGCACAAATGGCGTTGTCAGTGGTGTTTGACCCGTTCATTTTAGCTTCTATATTAAAGATTCCCTTGCGTGGGTCCGTAGCGTCTATGAGGAGTGCTGTGCGGGTGCAGGTAGCCCATGCCGCCGGGAATGAGTTTGGGGAAGATGTGATAAACGAGGTCACGGAGGAATTGGTGGATCGGCTGGGTAGTGCCACAGGGCAAATACCACCATCAGGCCGAGTCCTCAGACCAGGAGAGATAGCTGAACAGGGTCCAGTGCCTGAAGCCAGAATGCGACGGCAAAAGGAAGCCGAGGAATTTGGCCTCAACCTGGACTCGTCTGCTAATGAATTCATCCCTTCCCCAAGACCATTTGATGACGTTCTCGAGGAGGTAGTCACAACCGAAAATACAGCCGTCAAAGCCGCAATAGCCACTACAGGAATAAATCCTTCTATAGCCAAGAACACTCAGGTAGGCAGGGCTCTAACCGCCTACCAGACCCAAAAAGTAACGATAGAGTATCTGAACGAGGTAGCCCTGGCAGCAGCCTACGACTCTCATTTCGGCGGACCTATGACGGGAGCCATGCCTGGGATCAAGAGCAGGTTAGGGGATACCAGCCAGCTCCTCCCTATAGACAAGGATGGTTTCTTTGGGGATACAGGCAAGCTCTGGCAGGACGTATTTGAAAAGCCTGATGCCTTCGACCTCTCTAAGCTGCCTAACCCCGAAGCAACCAGAGCTTTGATTGATGACTACAACATGATTGAGAACTTTGAAATCCCCAGACTCCTGGATGATGCTGGCATAACCCAGCGTATTCGATCCAGGCCCGATGGGGAATACTACGTCTTCAGGAATGTTAACGAGATACGGGGTATAGAAGTAAGACGGCACTCTAACCCCTTGCTCCAGAGGCATTATGATGAAGCCACTGAAGGTTTCCAGCAGGGAATCCGGTACGATATAGACCCCAGAGCGTCCCTGGAATTGCATATAGCCTGGGCCTACAGGAAGGTCGTAAGGAAGCAGCTAAACGATGCCCTGGAGGAATACTCAGTCTCCCCCCATGCGTTCATACCCAAAGCGATAAATGACGCCTATCTAGTCACGATTCGTACAGTCAGAGATCTGGAGAAGTTACTGAAGGGCTTCAGGGGACTTATCCATACAACCGAAGGTCACAGGAGAGTTACCAGGGCCGTATCCGGGGGAAGGGAGAGGGCCGTAAGACTGAACGAATCAGACATACAGGCCTTGGACCAACGGATTCAAGACATAGATGTGCTTCCCTTGGAAAGGGAAACCCAGGCCACTCAGAGATACGGGATCACTCCCGCTGGAGAGACTACCGTAGACATAATAGGCCCTAGAGGAGCAAGGAAGAGAGGCAGGATTGTCACACCAAGGGTTAGGGCCATAGCCAAAGCTACTGAGGCAAGGAATCAGTACGATAAGCTGATTAAGCGTGAGGCGTCCCAGTCAACTAGATTGAGGACTGTACAGCATAGGTTAAATCGCCTGGAGTCCAGAATATCCCTGATGAAGGACTTTGTGGAAGGGCTGGATGAAGCTCTAGCTCTTGCCAGGCTTGAAAGGAGGAGAGCGGGTGCTGATTATACTAATGCCTTGGAGCTAGCCAGGGCCAGAGAAACAGCATTAATAACCGAGGCACCCATATTCTTTGGCCCCGGTCAACCAAATGAAATTCCCGTAGCACTGTGGAAGGAAGGTAACAATCGTTTCTTCCCTAGCGGAGACGTTGACCTTATCAAAAAAGAACTTACCCTCCAGGGAATAGATACCTTTGGTGCGAAAGCACTTAAAGGACTTGAGATTCTGGGTAACACCGTCCGGTTTCTCTCCACTGTAGGTGACTGGGCCTTACCATTCCTGAACCTGCTTCCGGTCCTGGGTGAAAACCCAAACGCTTGGGCAAGGACATCTCTAAGGCACTACCAGGCATTCTTGGATCCTACCGTCCAATCCAGGCTTATTAGGGAAAATATTGAGGACTTCCAGTGGCTGGCTCTGCATGGAGTCCCGGTAGGTGACCCTGAGTTCTTTAAGCTTTTGAAGCCTGGTCAGGGTATCTCCGTAGAGTTCCTGGCATCAAGGTTACCCAAGGGAGAGGAGGTCAGGAGACTTCTTCAGCAGGCAGGTAAACAGACCTTTGGGCGGTTCCAAGCCTCCTACAATACGGGCTTGGGGTGGTCTAGAGCACTACTACGGCAGTCCCTCAAGGACTCCTGGACCGGCACAGATGCTGAACTGGCTCGTTACATCAGGAACCTCACCGGAGGCCTGGATTCCAGGGCACTTGGAGTAGGACCTACCCAACGAGCCGCTGAGGGCATGTGGCTGGCCTTCTCCCCAAGGCTATTGCGATCCACGATAGCCTTGACAATAGATGCTATGAAGCCTGGAGTCGTAGGCAACAAATCTAGACTAGCATTGGCTAGATTGGCTACAGCAGTCACCTCTGTGTACGTTGTGACCGGACTGGCTATGAGAATGGACTGGGAGGAAATCCAGGCAGGCCTGAACCCACTAAATGGGAAACGCTACCTCTCCCACTTTATTGGGGGAGACTGGATAGGAGTTGGTGGACAGGTCAGGTCAATCTCCCAGACACTCGGAAAGATCGTAGCCGATCCCCAAAACCTCATCTCATGGGACACCTACGATAACCCGGTAATAAACTTCATACAGGGGAGGGGGGCAGTTACCCGGTCTCAGGCATTGGCTCTATTGGAAGTTACCACTGGAAAAGACTTCTTGCCCTTTGAGGAGATAGACGGTCCCCTTGACCTGGCGAAGTTTATAGGTACGTCACTTCTACCCTTCGTGGCACAGGGTAAGATAGAAGGGGAAGGCATGGAAGCTCTTATAGCTGCTGAGGCAGGAGCCAGGACCTCCCCAGAAACCCCAACTGAAGCCCGTAACGCAATGAGGGAGATAGTCAAGGATAGATTGGTGGCAGAAGGGGTACTGCCACTAGAAGCTGCGGAGCAGTCAAACCGGCGTTCCCCATGGCTAAATAAAGTATCTAACCCTATAGATGCAGACTACCTGGCAATAATAGATAAACAGCCAGAAATGCAGCCCTTGGTGCAGGAAGTTAAAGATGTACAGACCAAACGCCGTGCGCCTGTCCAGATAATGATGAATGACCTGGATGCCATAGACGCCCACTGGGATACAGAGCTAGATGCCCTGATTGCTAGTGTGTCCCCAGACAATCCTGGGAAGCTATTCAGGACAGTCCACGCTAATATCCAAAGACAACGGGCCGAGCAAAAGGAGTATAAGAGGAACAGCCCTCTACACTCAGAAGCTATGAAAATACTCTCTGAGTTAGAACCCTCGGAAGCCAAGTTCCAGATAGCTCTCAGTGCTTACATGAGGGCTTTAAATTGGGTAGAAGGCGATCCTCCGGAGTTAAGGTTAGAGGACCCCCTAACAGGGGAATATGACTTCGACCTGAGAGAGGTCATAATTGACAGGGTCAAGGGAGAACATGGGGAGGACATGATAACCCGTGTAGAAACCCACATACGAAGCAATGAGCGTCCCTTGGCCACAGAACTCAGACAGGACAGGGAGACCCTCAAACGCTACTGGGAAAAGCCTATAGAGATGGTGGAAAAGTATGATCTCTCCCCACGGGATATTGAGGTGTGGAGGGAATACAGGGATATGCCTGAAGGAATGGATAAACAACTCTTTAAGGAGCAGAATGTGAGGGTAATCCGGGCTGCGGAGAGGGAGGTGGGTGAGTACAGGAATATAATACAGCAAGAACCTGGTATTGATCTTCTACTTCTCAAATGGGGATATGACGTAACCCCTGAGACCGTAGAGGGTAGTAGATTCTTCTATGAACAAACTAGGGAAGGGGCAGGGGGGGCAGCAGCACCCGTCCCACCCGTTCCAGCCGCTCTACCAGTGGGGGGAATGGCACCCAATGCCCGTTAGATGCCCCTCCTGCCATACCTTAGTCTGCGAATCAGTCAAAGGTACTGATTACGCTCTGACATTCACCTGCAAGAACGGTCATAGGTTCATTTGCAGTACCGGACATAGGCTCACTGTCACTCCCCAATTTGACAGGAAAAGGAAATCCATGGTAGCTTAAATAAACATACCAGTGCGCGGAAGTCGCCAGGAAGATTAATTTCTTTCTGGCTTTTTTGCGTTCTAATCTATGTGGCACCCCTCCTTAAAAGAGGCAGTCCCACGGAGGATGTATGACTACACCAGGCCTACAGGACCCGCTGCCAGACCTAGCTGACCTTCCTGACCTTCTCTCCGTTCAAGGGGAAGAAGGTGTAGAGGAAGACTCCCTAGAGTTTGCAGAAGACCCTTCCGAGGATCCCAATACTCCAAAGGAAGGACCCAAGGAAGGTAAAAATCCCGACTACAAAGCCCTGCATGAGGCAGACCAAGCCAAGCTCAAGGACCTGGAGAACAGGATCAAGTCCCAGGAAGGCCGTAACAAGGCCAGGGAAGCCCGTGACTCAGAACTCACAGACATCAAGAACGACATAGCAGCCATGACCAGGACTGTTACGGCCCTGGTCTCCTCCCAAGCTCCCGGAAGTACCGTAGACCTTGAGGAGGAAGTGGGGAAGATCCAGAAGGAGCGTAACACCGCAAAGGCAACCCAGTCCTTAACAGCCCAGTACGAGACCATATCTACTGCTCTTGCCCATGCAGTCCATGATGACGACGATAACCTCCTCCTCACCAAGGACCAGGTGGCCCAGATAAAAGTAGAGTGGCAGACTGGGGTACAGACCTTGAAAGACTCAGGTTACCGGGATTTCAATGGGCTTACCAATACGGTCCTCTCGGCCTCCAAGCTCATCGTAGCCTCTGAACGGGCCAAGCTGAAAGAGGATAAAGAGACCGCAAAGAAGACCAGAAAACAAGCAGAAGAGGACTCAGGACTAGGGGAGCTAGACACCGGCCCAAGCTCTGGGTCTTTAAACAGCCTGGATGAAATGTCTGGAATGGACCTTATCCGAGAGGGTATGAGGGCTGGCAAGCCCAGGTCCAGGCTCTTTGATACAGACCCAGGAAACCCTTCAGGAAGGTAACTCCTCAAAGGAGGATTAAATGGCAGATGCACTAACCGAGTGGGCCAAACTTGAAAAAGATCCAGTGATGAAAGGGGTCTTCAAGGAGATCCTCACAGCGGATTTCCTGATGGCCATGCTTCGGTTCAAGTCCTTTGAAGGCAACTCATTGGTCTATAACCGTGAGCTAACCCTTCCCAGTGCAGAGACCCACCAGGTGGGAGACACCTGGGAAACCACCAAGCCCACCTTCACCAAGAAGACTGCTTCTCTGGTGACTGTAGGCTCCCAGTCCGGCGTGGATATGTACATCCGGGACACCAGGGGATCGGTCCAGGATCCCAATGCAGTCAACACTGCTTTGATGGTAAAGTCCCTGACCAGGGAGATCTCCCGGCTAGTGATCCAGGGTGAGCCTGAGTCCGTCACCACTGAGTTTGAGGGCCTGGACTCCCTGTGCCGTGCTGAGACCCGCATGATGGCCATGGACGATGGCAATATTGACGGCCCCGGTGCAGCCGAGACTGAGCTGACCATGGACCGCCTGGATGCCATGATCGACCAGATTGACGATGGTATGACCAAACCCGATGCCCTGATAATGAACAACACCATGAGGCGCAAGCTCTCTTCACTGGCCAGGGCCTCTTCAGTGTCAGGCATCTACGAGTCCAATGTTGATATGTTCGGGCACAAGGTCTCCATGTACGATGGCATACCCATAGTGCGGACCAACTTCATCACTGATTCAGAGACCTACAATGATTCCAGCACATGGCCTTCTTCCAGCGCCACCTCCATCTTCGGAGTCCGGTTCGGTGAAGAGAACGAAGGCTACACCCTCCTCCACAATGGCCCGGTCATGCAACCCCGTATGCGTAACCTGGGTATCAAGCGAGATGAGGAGATTGAGGAGTTCAGGCTTGTGGTTTACCTACAGGGCCTGACCTTCTCCACCAAGCAGATCATAGGTCTAGGTGGAATAGATTCCGCCGCTTAATCTAAAAACTTCAGCAGAAGGAGTTTTGAGACATGGCAGATCCATTTGTTAAACGTGCAAGAGGTGTTTTCCAGGCTACTATAGGCTCCACAGCCGTAACAGCCGGGGATCCCCTCTACTTCGATGGCACCGACTGGGAACTGGCCGATGCCGATGACGAGACCAAGTTCGCTGAGGCCTTCTCCACGGCCACCTATGCTTCAGGCGTCCAGGGAGCCCTTTGCACAGAGTGCCTCATCGAAGATGTGGATGCACCCTATACTCAGGGGAATACATTTTACCTGAGCGCAACGGCTGGAGACCTGACGGCTACCAGGCCAACTGGGGCCAACAACCTCATTCAAGTCCTGGCCTTCTCGCTGTCCACCTCCACCCTGAATGCCAGAATTAAGATCCCGGAGGAGCTGACCATCAACCTGTCCCCAATGACGGACGGAACAGCTGTCTTCTCCCAGCGCAACGACTACACAGGAGTCCTGCTGGCAGCTGCCTCTGAAGCAGCTGGGTACACCTTCATGGTCCCCCAGAATTATGTGGGGAATGTTATCCAGTACCTCTGGTGGTCCGGTGTAGGAACCCTCCTGGATACCTCGGACACTTACACCATCGACACCTCGGCAGGTGTGGATGATGAGACCAATACAGCCACCACGGACGGAATTACTGCTGCGGCTCTGTCTGTAGCTGCCGATGACCTGAACCGCGCTGACGTATCCGCTGCCTTCAATACCACCGGCATACTGCAACCAGGAAACATCGTCGCGGTGGACGTTGACAAGGCTGCTGAAGGGTCCGGAGGCGATGATCCTCTGATGCTAGGATGCCAAATCATTATCCTGGTGGTCTAATGTGGTAGAGCCAAAGCCATGATGACCTCCAAGGACCTCGTCAGACCCAATGGCATACCTATGGCCGTGCAAGAGCATGACCCTGCTAGACGCCCTAGGAAGATTACGTTCAATAAATGGCTGGTGGCAGGCCAGAATGTAGAGTTCAATGAGCAGGAAGAGAAGCTCTACCTGGGCGGGGACCCCTTGGATGCCAAAAGCTGGGTTGAGTTCCGGGGCAGGATAGACCAGATTTTCCTCAGAGCCCAGGCCATAAAAAAAGTCCCTGAACCTTCCAAAGGGAAGCCAGCTTCAGACTTCCTGAACGCCAACCTCCACCGTATCAACAGCATAAAAAGAGGCAAGATAAAGAAGAACTGGCTCACCAGGCTGTTTGGTTGGATGGGGGTAGACTGGGTAATCACCAACGAAGAGCTTACAGGAGAAGATCCATGGTAACCACCGAGACCAAGCCCAAGAAAGAAAAATACACCTGCGACTGTGGCCAGAAGGTCACTGAAGGGTACAAGACCAACCATGAGAAGGGGCCAAAGCACCAGGAGTGGGCTTTAACCCAGCCAGAGAAGGCCCCCAAAACCAGTGCTCTAGACCACGATTTGCAGTCCATCATCGACTGTGATGACAGCCCTATCCTAAAATCTAAATCCCTCAGAGCTGCCTTTGCGGCCCGTGACTGGCCCAATCCCGACCATCCAGGTACTGTCCAGGACTTCCTGGTGGAGCACAATATACCTTTCTACAACTTTGAGAAAGGTGCCAACATGGCCGAGATGAAGCAGAACGTAATCCGCTGGGAGAAGGATCAGAAGTATGGCTAATTCCACTCTGAAACATAGAGAGCAGTTCATATCCGGTGAGTCTCTTGCAATGGCCTCTTCAGCTGAGAGCATATCAGGTGGTGATGGGACCGTACCCGTACACTGTGGGAATATCTGGTTCTATGTGCCCATAGGGGACAACATTCATTGGCACCCCACAGGCACTCCCACCTCAAGCTTCGGCCATGCTGTAACAGAGGGAAACTGGGGGAGGATCCCCCATCACCAGCAAGGAGCCAAGCTGATCTCGGACGATGGCTCAGACGTTACCCTCATCATTCTCTACGAGAGAGGACCTGAAAGGCCGGACAATGGGCGCACTTACGCTGCTGGCACTGCTGCCATCTAAGGATTAAATAATGGCTATTGGTCAGACTAGATCGGCCAGGATCCAGGCGAACATCTTTAAGATGATAAACGCCAACGCAATAACAGCAGGCACACCGGAGACCATCTGGACCGCCTCTGACACCGCCAGTGGCCGTATCAGGCTCCTGGGGTGGTGTCTCTCGGCATCTGCCGCCTCTGCTATAGAGTTCCAGGACTCCAATGCAGCAGGTACGGTGATAGCACAAACTCCTTTACTCGCGGTGGCTGGAGTTCATAACTCCCCGGACTTAGGGGATGGCATCCTCCTTACAGCGGGTAAAACTCTGGACCTGGACGTAACCGCTAGTGCTACCATCTCTGGCATGGTCTGGGGTGTAGAGGAAGGCTCAGGATACTAAGGAGGACTAAATGCCTGGAGCAAGATACTCGGCATCTGGGATTCAGACGCTGCAAGCAACAGACGATGCTTCGACTGATGCTACCGCTCTGACTATTGCAGCACAATCCACGGCGCACCGTAACTGGATTTACGAGATATGGTTCGGTAACATCGGCACCCCTGCTGATCTAGTTAGCGTCTACACCGTATCGAGAATCACGGCGGCAACCACTACAGCGGCTGGCACCACTGTGACTCCAACAGATCTAGACATGGCAGACCGTGCGTCCCAGTCGAAATGTCTGGAGAACCTTACTACCGAGCCGACATACACGGCTAACGAGGAACTCCTTGAGGTTCCGTTGAACCACCGTGCCACATTCCGGTGGGTAGCTGCCCCAGGCGGGGAGATAGTCACGCCTGCCACAAATAACTTCGGGGCTGGCTTCAAATGCATCCATGCTTCGGCTACTACCGACTTCCGTATGGGAGCCATGTGGCTAGAGTAGGTGGCTACGCTATAACCACCGGGCTATGGGGTGAGGTCGAGGAGCACGATACCTATACTTGCCCCCACTGCAATGGTGTGTGCATCATCCACCCAGGTAGCGGTAAGCAGAGGGGCTATTGCTTTCTATGTAACGCCGCCACCTGCGGTAAGCCCCGCTGCAACAACGGCTGCTCCCCCTTTATGAAGAAGATAGAGGCTATGGAGAACCGCTACAGGCTTCATAAGGCCATGGAACGGGGGTACGACAGATAATGGCTATCACTGTAGATCACGCAGCCGTAGGAACCGTCCTGACGCAAGCTGAGTATGAGGCTGCAAGCGGTGCTGCTCATAGTGTTTCAGGAGAAGTCGCCCAGGCTACTCAAGCAGCTCTTGAGGCCGAGACCAATGAGGACACCTATGCCCCGCCGGACCTACTGAAGCATCATCCCGGCATCGCAAAGATGTGGGGGACTGTTAACCAAATCGGCACTCAAAATCTCGACGCTAACTACAATGTCGATGGCATTGTAGACCAGGGTACGGGATTAACTGACTTTACTATTGGGGACGACTTCAGTAGTGTCAATTATGCCACCTCGGTAAATTCCCCACAGCACCGCAACAGCATCGTGGCGGTTAAGACGGCGGCAGTGCTTAGTGTTCGCATACGCGACAGCAACGATGTAGCTATTGACTCCGATGAGACCAGCGTAGTTGCTTGGGGGACTCAGGTGTAATGAGAAAACGAGGCTTTTACATTAATCCTGACGGCCATCTTTCGGTTATGATACCTAATTATGACCGTGGTCCAACAGGCAGCCATCCCGAGTTTACGGACGAGGAATTTTATGACTTTTTCGTAGCCCGTGTCTTGGAGACCCAAGGGCTTATAGGCACTACAACCTATGAGATGCCGGAGACCGATATGCCCAGTGACCGCACTTTCCGCGAAGCCTGGGAGTGCCCCGGTGGAGTAATTAAGGTCAACATGCCCAAAGCCCGAGGCATCCACATGGACAGGATCAGGGTAGTGAGAAATGCGGAACTCGCTGCCAAGGACATAACTTTCATGCGGGCAGTGGAAGCTGGGGATGCGTCGGCGCAGTCCACGATAGCCACCCAGAAGCAGACGCTACGGGACATACCGCAGACATTTGATTTAACTACGGATAACGCGGAACAGCTAAAAGCCAAGTGGCCCACAGAGTTACCGCCGCAGGGCTGAGATAAATGCCTGACGTAACTGTATTCATCCCCCAGGGTTTCCCGTACACCTTCCCGTTCACATTCGGGGAGGTAGACATAGGCGTCCAGGCAGCGGCCCATGAGCCTGTACTCCCCATCGAATACCGCTATACCCTTCCTGATGTCTTCTTCATCCAGGAGCCCTCCACCTGGCTAGGCTTCATTGAAGTCCTCCAGGGTCTAGAAGAGCTTCTCATGCCCATCTGGCCCTCCGAGGATATCCACGCCACCCCTCACCTCTACCCTTACGTCTTCGGTGGCACCACTCTAGACCAGCTCTTTGACAAAGACATCTCCTGGTGGCAGAACCAGCCCACTACCCTGATGCCGGAATACACATCTGAGTACCTGTATGGGGATATCCACAACTACCCTAACCTCTTCATGCAGCTTTCCACTCCTGTCTTTGATCCTGATGGCAAGGGAGTAAGGGAGCCAGTTAGTGCTCCTCTCCTGAGTGAAGGCGCAGGCTCTGTAGAACTAGTTGGCCCAGCAGCCTGATGGAGGTACTGACATTCCACATTCTGAATTCAAAATAAAAGAGGATGACACCACCCCGGCAATAGAGGCCAAGCTCACCGACGCCAATGGCCTGCCTGTAAACCTGACCGGGGCCTCTGTAAAATTCCTAATGAGGGTCAAGCCTGGTGGCTCTGTCAAGGTGAATACTGGGGCTGTCATAGTAGGGACTGCTACTAACGGAAGAGTCAAGTACGCCTGGACTGCTGCTAACACTGACACAGCGGATGTCTATGAGGCAGAATGGGAGGTAACCTACTCTGACTCCACTATCCAGACCTTCCCAGGCGGCAAGGAATTCATCACCGTGACGGTGGGGAAGGATATAGCCTAATGGCTACTACAACCGGCTTAGTACTACTCCAGAGGCTCTCTGAGCGGATTTCCGACTATACCACTCTCACCACTACAGCAGATGGCAACTCTGTTAAATCCTCCTGGGTGGACACAAGCCTGAAGAACCTCAATGGGGGAGGGGACCCTGACTTCTGTGAGGGCTGGTACATCCGGGTAGCCGATTCAGACTCAGCTGCTGACCAGGAAGTCAGGCGTATCAAGTCCTACAGCCCGGATGGAACAGATGGAGATTCCCCCACAGGCATAGTGGAGCAGGTCTTCACAGGGGGCCAGATAGTCGATGGCACCGGCTACGAGCTTCACCGCTGGGACCCTGTCTTGAAAAGAGAGTCCATCAACCGGGCTATCCGGCTGCTCTACTCCACCCTCTATCTTCCTGTCAGGGATGAAAGCATAGTCATAGATGACCTGCTGTCCAATGGCAATATGGAGGACTGGAACGATGCCAATGATACCCCGGACTCATGGACCAAGGTAAACTCTCCCACGGTCTCCAGGGAGTCCAGCATAGTCTTCAGGGGCTCGTATTCCGCCAAGGTAATCTCCTCTTCAGGTTCTGTTGGCCAGCTCACCCAGACCCCTGACATCAATATCCCGGATGTGACCGGGCGGACTGCCACTCTCAGGGCCAGGGTACGGACAGATGCAGCCACCCAGGCCAGGCTCATACTGGACTTCAGCACCTCCACTAAAGAAGGTGATTACCACACAGGGGACGTTGAGTTCCAGAGTCTGAGCGCATCAACCACCATTCCGACTGATGCCACCCAGGTAAAAGCTACCCTGGAAGTGGTAGCTGGCACCAAGACTGCCTACTTTGATCATGTCTACCTTGTGATAAACCCCGTCTATAAGTACATCCTGCCCACATCCCTGGTGAACTGGCCCAGTCATGTCACTATGCAGTACAGTGAAGCTGACGTAAATGGCCTCTATTACCCCTTCGCCAGAGGAGACCGTCCTATCCCCGGCAGGGTCCTCCGAGTGGAAGGGATGGGGCTCCTGAGCCAGCCCTCCACCGATAGTGCCACTATTGAGATAGGAGAGCCACATATAGACCTGGTGCTAGCCTACGCTGAGATGCTGTTCTGGAGGCAAATGGCTTCCCCCGCCAGGGCAGCTCAACAGCAACGTCAGGGGTTCCTCGACGTTGCTCAGGACGCCGCCAACGAGGTGGAACTCCTGGCCAAGAGACTGAGGATGCCCAGACTTGGAGCCACTGTCCTGGAAGAGGTAGCCCACTACGAGCAGGATGCCACTAACCGATACCTGATATTTGACAGGACCAGGCAGGTAGTAGTCAGGAACCAGGTAGTGGCCTGATGCCACAGGCTGGCCGCACACATGACATCACCCTGGCCTACTTCGATGGTGGTGGGCTCATTGGGCTCATGCTCAGGCGCAACCGCTCAGGGCTAAGGGACTTCCAGATAAGAGATGCGGAGACCATACCTCCCAGGACCCTGACTACCGACGAGCTGACCCAAGCTGCCTTCCCTGCCCAGCTGGAGCTTGTCTGGTTTGAGGAAGACTGGCAGCTCGGAATAGGTGGTGAGACCCACCGGCTGGACCCTAAAAAGGTAGCCACTGCCGTAAAGATGGACTTCACCGAAAGTGGCAAAGCCCAGCCAGCCAGGGAGGGCTATAAAACCACCCTCTCTGCTGACCCTGATGAGTTCTACCCCTCTGGCTTTGCTCTCGCCTCTCCTGACGCTGACCCAGGAGATTCAGGAATCCTCCAGGAGATATGGGCCTTCATAGGGTCCTACACATTCGCTGGGGGGGATAACAACTGGGTCCGCATAGCAGAGCCCCAGAACTTTAACATCTACTATGGGAACGGGGTCCAGTTCAATGAACGGGTCCTGGCCCCTGGCCGTAATGCTGGCACTGATGTGGCGGATGCTCCGTTCCCCTACATCTATAAAGATCCCACCGCAGCCACCTGGGTAGCATCCACTCTAACAGCCGGGAGGTTCAAGTTCTTCGCCAAGGCCAGGGATAACGGTAACCAGGAGGTCCTATGGGGTGCTCATCATATATTCGATACAGGCTTCACCCTGAGCGGAGATCACAGCAACTCCGATACAACCCTGACCCTCTCAGCAGACCCAACTGCCGTAATATCGGTAGGAGATATTCTGATGATGGGAGCCGGTGGTTCCCAGGAGTTGTTATTGGTAACAGCTACATCGTCTTTAGACCCTCACCTCACGGTAGTCCGGCAGTACGGTTCAGCCGCAGTTGACCCTTCAGGTGGAGAGAAGATCTACCTGTACCAGCCTCATGTGATCAAGTCCTCCACCTCCCCAGAAAACTCCTCCGGTTCCTGGTCCTCAGCAGTGGCAATAGGTAGGGCCAATCAACCCATCACGGGCCTGATAGTGGACCAGGACACCAATGAGATCTTCGTGGCCAAGACGGACGGGCTCTGGAGCTACGGGTATGATCAGTTTGAGCGCACCACTGAGCGTAATCTTACCATTGAATTTCGACAGCAGCAGCATTCCGGGAATTTTCTTGGGGCCTACTCATGGAATAGGCATATCCTCCTCCCTCTTGGTGCGGGTGGGCTACTGGACTTTAACCCAGACACCCGGACGATTAGAGATGTCTCCTTCCGTTCCAAGGCCCCTGGCATCACCGCCTACCATGGAGTAGTCCTGGCTCTGCATGGGGACTCCCAGAACCTCTTCATGCTCCTGAAGGACAACTCTGTCCAGAAGATCTACCTGCTCCAGGGAGAACTCGTAACCTTCGATGGCGTGGAAGAGTTCCGCTGGTCCCCTGTCTACGAAGCCACAGCCGAGGGCAATATCCAGAATAACCAGACTGGCCTCATGGTGGAATCAGGACTGGATGACCACAGGAGGGTCTGGTGGGGCTTCACAGATGATGATGCAGATACTGATGAGACCCCCAGGTTCTACCCATTCGGGATCATAGGGGATGACCAGACGGACGGCTTCACCAATGACACAGACACCGAATGGGTAACCACCAGGTATGACGGGAACCTGCCCAGAGTCCCCAAGCGAGTCTCCAAGATAGAGATAGGCAGCAAGGACCTCGGCGCAGACGGCAGGCAGATAGCCTTTGACTACCGGGTAGATGAGGAGAACTTCATCACTGGGGATGCCTTCAGTATCTCCCCGGTCCAGGAGATAGAGCTGGAGCATGGGACCACAGGGAAGATCATAGAGTTCAAGTTCAAGCCCACCCAGACCACCGTGGGAACCACTAATCCCGTGATGGACTACTTCCGGGTGACCTTGCAGATCCGTCCTGACCCCACCAAGGTATACCCGGTCTCTGTAGTCCTGGAGGATGACCAGCTCCTGCTGAACGGGGCCACTGAGAGCAAGATTAAAAAGAACCTGGCGCAGTTACGGGAATGGAATGCCTCTCCTGCTGACGTTACCTTGACCACACCAGACGGGGAAAGCAGGGCTGTGATATTCTTGCCTGGGACAATGAGGGAGAAACAGCTATCCCATGAATTCGGAAGAAGGGTTGGCACAGAGGTCACCTTCTTTCTAGCGGAGGTTGTCTAATGCCAACTCACCCCGGTAAGAAACATAATTCCCACCGTAGTCCCAATCCTAGCCCAAGGAAGGCTGGGGAGATGCTCAGTCACGGGACTGTACGCGGTAGGTCACTGACCCCCAAGCAGAAGCGGTTCCTCCGTCATGTGGAAGGTATGGGCAGGTGATGGCTTGGCACGATGATTTAGCCCACGCTGAGATAGCCAAGGCTTATGATGCCTACACCAGCCCTGATGGGGCCAGTGGTACAGACCGCATCATCATCGTGCTGGACCTGCTGATACACCAAGTGGCTGAAGGGAACGGCAGGGGCGGCAAGTGGAGCCGGGTCAAGAAGCAGGGGCCTACAGCACTGGGAGGCCTTGGGATGGGGGCAGTGGTGATGAGGACGCTTGAGATGCTGGTTTAGAGGGATGATTGGCTGAGATTGACGACTTGCGGGAGGCCCTGGCCGAGACCAGGGTAGAGCTGGAGAGGGTCAAGATCAGAGCCACTACTACCTTGAGTGGGGCTGAGTTTCTGACCCTTATAATGCTGGCCCCTTTGGTCGCCGCTTTCATCGTTCTTGGAATAATCATTGTCTGGAAAACGACGAGCAATCCCAGCGCCGTAGCCCCCCACCTTGACATAATATTAGTTGCATTCGCAATAATAGCGACTCCGACTACGGCTGGATTGGCGGCTATCACGGCCAGATTTGCCAACGAATCGAAGAGGAAGGGCGATGAGGATTAAGATAGGCCCCAAGACCATCTCGATTCCCTCGGCGCGGTTTCCCCATCTAAAGATGCCGCAGGCGCGGATAGTTTCGGCACTGAAGATACCGATACCGAAGGCGTTACGGGTGGGTAGTCCCAGGGCCGCGTTACTCAGTCTGCTTGTCGTTGGTATCGGGTTCGGGGCAACAATTTTCATGGTGATAGCCGGGACGAGCAGCGAGATTTTGTGGCCAGAGGCAGGGGCCGAGTACGACTTGCCGAATGTGGTGGGGCAGAAGTTACCGCCCGACCCGGAGACTCCCTCCGTAGC
>Ga0114899_1000974_pt1 | contig 17952 bp, 15 predicted proteins | sample MalvireepMed_215_FD_83497 | JGI IMG/M metagenome (GOLD analysis project Ga0114899, IMG submission 83497) | Marine viral communities from the Global Malaspina Expedition - Malaspina viral metaG DeepMed_215 | ecosystem: Environmental > Aquatic > Marine > Oceanic | place: Mediterranean Sea...
TAGTATTGCTCTCAGCTATTGGTGTTTTATCGCAGCTAGACATCGTGGAGCTATGAGAAAAATACCTGAATGGGAAGATAAGACCTAAAAAGTGTTAGAAATCGAACTGACACAAAAACGCTTCACTATTTAAATAAGCATAAACTAAACATTAACATTTTGACGGAGAAAAAAAATGAATAAAAAGGGAAACAAGCGAGATACACAGGAGCTGTTTAACGCTCTTATCTCTAGCTCAAAAACAGTTAAACCTACGCAAGTCGCTTTTGATTTAGATGCAGACGGTCGCAAAAAATTAAGAATTGATGCTGCCAGGGATGATATGACACCATCAGAAAAAGCGAGAGAGTCTTTAGGCTTAGTTGCAAAAGATAAAAAAATGGAACCTAAAATAACATTTTATCTATCTGAAAAAGATATGATTATTTTGGCTGAGAAATACGGCATCGATCCTGAAGATAAGCTGGCGATTCGATATAAAGCAGCCGAGGAATTAATTAATAAATACTCTGAAGAATAAGTTAACTTATTCTAAGTGTGCAACGCGAAATACCGAGGAAAAACTTGTGAGCAATTTTGCAAAAAATATCGCTCCTTACGTTGAAGACGAGCTTTTCAAGTCAAAGGATGCTGAAGCATCAGGAAATCACTCCAAAGCATTTAACCACCTTGAAAATGCCCATATTCTGGGGCAAGAGTCGACTTGTTGGCACGTAAAAGTGCATTTCCAAATGTTATTATGGGGTATCAGGCACAAAGACTATAAAGAAGTTTTTGGTCAGGTAATCCGAGTTATTGGCGCGGCGGCATTAACCGCAATCAAAGGCGTGCCTATTGGCAATACTGGTGGTAGTAATGTTAGCCCAGTTAAAGTAATGCCAATAAAACCAGAACATGCCGAAATTATTGCCAAGGTTAAGGAAAAACCTTAAACCGCCATATCATGCACACCTGCAACCGCCCTGCCCGATGGATCTGTTCGACCTTTGAAACTTTCATCCCACTCCAATGCTTCTTTAGTACTACAGGCAATCGATTTACCACTCGGTACGGTTGCTGCCGCGCTGTTACTTTTAAAGTGCGAAGCAAATAGCTTTCGATAAAATAATCCTTCTTTACTATCAGGCGTATTGATTGGAAAATCAATTGCTGCTCGCTGCATTTCAAGATCGCTGACTTGAGAATCAGTAAACTCTTTTAACGAGTCTATCCATGAGTAGCCAACGCCATCAGAAAACTGCTCTTTTTGACGCCACAGAATTTCTTCAGGTAAGTAACCCTCAAAAGCTTCTCGCAGAATATGTTTTTCTATTTTAGTTTCCCCTGACGCTAATACATCACCGCACATTTTAGCTTCTGGACTAATACTCATCGCAACGTCTAAAAATGCTTTATCCAGAAACGGAACTCTGGCTTCAACTCCCCAAGCAGACATCGCCTTATTGGCGCGCAAACAATCGAATTGATGTAGCCTTTCTAGCTTACGCACTGTCTCATGGTGAAATTCTTTGGCGTCAGGCGCTTTGTGAAAATAGAGGTAACCACCAAAAATTTCATCGGCTCCTTCGCCAGATAAAACCATTTTGATCCCCATGGATTTAATTTTTCGCGCCATTAAAAACATCGGGGTAGACGCTCGAATGGTTGTGACATCATAAGTTTCCAAATGATAAATAACGTCACTCAAGGCATCGATACCTTGTTGTACTGTGAAGTGTATTTCGTGATGGATAGTACCAATTTGATCGGCAACTTTTTGCGCAGCAATTAAATCCGGCGAGCCTTTTAATCCAACCGCAAAGGAATGCAGTTGCGGCCACCAAGCAGGGCTTTGTTGATCGTCTTCTACTCGTTTTGCTGCGTTGATTTGCGCAATGGCAGAAATGACCGACGAGTCTAAACCGCCTGATAATAGAACCCCGTAAGGCACATCTGACATTAAATGTTTTTTTACTGAGGCAACAAGTGCGTCTTGGATCATTTTTGCCGAAGCCGGTTGCGTGGCGACAGTTTCATACTCTTTCCAGTTGGGCTGATAATAAGGTCTAATTTCACCCTGGGCACTATCCAAATAATGTCCCGGTGGAAACGTATAAACCTCCGAACATACATCCACCAATGACTTCATTTCCGACGCTACATACAGCTGGCGCAGCTCATCATAACCGTAATAAAGTGGGATAACGCCAATAGGGTCACGAGCGACAATATAACGCTTGGCTTTATCATCGAATAAAATAAATGCAAACATGCCTTGAAGTTGATTTAAGCGCGCTTCAATTTGACTCGATGATACGGCTTTATCTCGTTGTAAGTCTTCACTATAGAGTCCTAAAATAACTTCACAATCCGACTCAGTCTGAAATTGATATGTTGAAACTTCCGACTCAGCCAACGCTTTATGGTTGTAGATTTCGCCGTTGACCAACAAAGCTAAATCACCTTGCTCGCTAAGCAATGGTTGCTCTCCGCTATTGATATCAACAATAGCCAGTCGTTCGTGCACCAATACAGCGGTCTCATTCATCCACACTCCTGACCAGTCAGGGCCGCGGTGACGTTGCTTTTTGGACTGCTCTATCGCTACTGAACGCAAAGCCTGAGGGTCAACTTGAATGTCTAAGATCCCGAATATTGAACACATTTTGTTTTACCTTTTCTTGTAGATTTAAACTAATCATTAACCAAAACAGCCAGTAAGTGAATAGACTCAACACCAAAAACCACTTAAGGTGAATAAAATCTAATATTAAGCTATTATTTCTTTGAACCGTTAAATATTGAGTCCAAAAACCATGCAAAATCTACAAATCGACAAACAAGCTTTAGACACACTAGATAAAAACATCCTCAACGCTTTAATTGAAGACGCCAGAACGCCTTATGCAGAACTAGGTAAACGCTTTAAAGTCAGCCCGGCGACAATTCACGTTCGGATTGAAAAAATGAAAGCTTCCGGCATAGTTCTTGGCACTAAACTCAAGGTAGAGCCTAAGCAATTGGGTTTTGATGTTTGTTGTTTTATTGGCATCAATTTAAAAAGTGCCGGGGATTACCCTGAAGTGATAAAGCAATTAGAGGAAATTGAGGAAGTGGTTGAAGCCTATTACACCACCGGTAACTACAGCATTTTTATCAAAATACTTTGCCGATCGATAGATGATTTACAGTGGTTATTGATCGATAAGGTTCAATCGATAGATAAAATTCGGGCGACTGAGACTTTAATCTCACTGCAAAACCCGATTCACAGAACGGTTCAGCTTTAATTGAAAAATGGTTTTGGTCTGATTTAGCTAACGGCTGGTCGTATCAAGTTGAAATATGTAAATAATTTTCTCATGATTGAATTTAATATAATTAAATTCAACTTCAAATAACGGAAAATAAATTATGTTTAAACAGCCTATCTCAAACTTATTTTTGTTAACCCTATTGATATTGTCTAGTGCTATAAACGCTCACCCATTAACCCCAGTTACATTTGACTCTGCAGATAAAACTAAAATCCACGCCTACTGGCAACCCAATGCAAATGACCCACACGCTAACAATATTGTTTTATTTCATCAGGCTGGCGCATCAGCTCGTGGTGAATATAAGACCATCATAAAAAAACTATCCTCTCAAGGGTTTAACGTATTGGCGGTTGATTTACGATCGGGTGGTGGTAAGTTTGGCGGAACTAATCAAACCGCTAATAATTTCAAAGGTGAAAAGCCGAGTTACTGTGAGGCATACTCTGATATGGTGGCTAGTTTAAACTGGCTCGATGAAAAAACAAATTCTAGTTCGACGATTGTTTGGGGTAGCAGTTATAGCGCAGGACTCGTTTTCAAACTAGCAGCAGAACATCAAGCAAAAGTTGATGCGGTTATTGGTTTTTCTCCTGCTTCGGGTAAGCCAATGGCAAATTGCAGAGCAGAGCCTTTACTAGCAAAAATAAAACAACCAGCGCTGGCCCTCAGACCAGAATCAGAAATCAATTACCCTTCCGTTGTAGAACAAGCAAAGATATTTAAATCTCATGGGATCCCTTACCTTACAATTAAGAATGGTGTCCATGGCTCTTCCATGTTGGTTGAAGCTCGAACTAAACATAATATGAAAGACGCTTGGGTTAAGGTGTTGGAATTTTTAAACTCAGAAAAAATATAGTCCACAAAAAAGGGCCAACTAACTAGGCGGCCCTTTAACTTATCAAATTAAAATTTTCTAATATTCATAAGCCCCCATATCACAAACGTTTAGCGTTCTAAGCGAACCGATTTGATCTCTACGCAGTAGAAAATTTACCACGCCAGTCGCGTTAGTGTCGGCTTTACACCCCGTTGGGTCAGCGGCATCTATCGCACTGCTTCCAGCAGGCAAAGCGTGAGTCATTGTTAAGCCACCGTTATCGGTCAAAGGTAATAATCCCGGCGCGGCATTTTGCTGATCACCCCAATTGCCAAAACCACAACTGGTTCCACCTTCGGCATTAAAGCGATTACTGATAAAACTCAACCCTGTGAATGAGCCACAGTCAGCTCCACTTGCCTGCTCTGCGACAATACTATTTCGAAAATGTATCGTGGGATTAGCACCAGCAATTGGTTCCGAAACGTAAATAGCACTACCATTAGCAGGATTTGCGGTTAAATGATCATTATCAGTTACGGTAGTATTGTTAAGCACTACTTTGGTATTAGTACCAGAATAGTCATCTATATAGATAGCCGCACCATTACTCATTCCCGCTCCATTACCGACAGTTGTACCCACGCTATTACCGCTAATAGTTGAATTAGTTAGGCTTATTTTACCGCCATCTTCGCTGAAAATTCCGCCACCAAAAACCTCAGAGTAGTTGCCAGCAATTAAGCTTTTATTGATTTGAATCTTGCCGGTTAGAGTTGTCGCCGGCGAACCACCAACATTGTAAATGCCACCACCTCTTGCAAAGGTTACTTGTACATCACAAAAACCAGTGACACCAGCCATTCCAACAATGTTGTCCGTTATACTGGTACGAAACAAAGTAATATTACTTAAGCCGTTATAGATCCCACCGCCTTTACAGGCGCGATTATTGGAAATGGTGCTGTCGATAATAACGACATTGTTGCTTGTTAAATCGGCTTTATAAGCAACGAAGATTCCGCCCCCCATTCCCCATGGAACGGCGCCAACATCGGCGCTATTAGCATCAAGCGTAACATTTCTTAAGGTCATCGGTCCTTCAGTCCAAATACCGCCACCAGAAATAAATGCATGATTCTGGCTTATTGTAGTGCGATTGACAGTTAGGTTACCGGAGTTTTTAATTCCTCCACCGCTATCAACTCCAAACCCACCGAGTATCGTTAAATCATTGATTGTCACAGTTACGTTTGCGTTGATGGTGATGACGCGGCTTGCACCATAATACAAACTAGTTAGGGTTTCACCAGCCCCTTGCAGAATAATGTCTCTGTCGATAATGATCTCGCCATTGAAAAACTCAGCATAGATATCCAACGTATCGCCAGGGGAAGAATTATCAATTGCTGTTTGAACATCTGTGTAGTTACAACCGCCGGTGGTACAAACAGTTGAAGTGATCGCTTGGGACATTGGACTCAGTAATAACAAACTGGTTATTAAACAAAAACGGAGCCGATATAAGGAAATAAATGCTTTCATAGTTCACCTTCTTATTGGTTAATTAAGCCAACTTTAAACCGTTGACTGGACTCAGTAATTATCAATAGTTAGCGAAGTTAATACCTGAAAAACAACTTAAAAATAACCTCTATTTTTCCTCTAAATTTCATTTATATATAAAAAAGCTAAAAATTTACTCCCTATTAATAGTTGATTAAAGCATTAACATTCGACATGTAACCCAGTTAATTGGCACATCCTCAGTTTGATTGCTATACCTATAGTTAGGCTAAATTCTCGTTTCTCTTAAACCGGCGATTTTAATGAATGAGGTTAGAACTGTTGAAGTTAAGTAACGCCAGCAAGAGCGTAAAAGTCACTCGCAGCGGAAAAAAGATTATTCTTTTTCCTTCGCTGATACTCGTGCTGAGTGTCATTGGACTAGTTTGGTACATTATTAACTTTCAGAGGCAGTTGGTTGAAACCTCTGCGCTAGAAAGCGCCAAGCTATACTCTCAAGCCTTAACTGAGTTTCGCACCATTTATACAGCCAAAGTCGTCAAAGTGATTAATCCCCACCCTGATATAGAAGTCACTCACGACTACGCAGCACATAAGAATGCGATCCCACTCCCGGCAACACTGAGTATGGAACTGGGCAAGCAAATTGGTAAGCACCTTTCAGGCGCCGAAACTTGGTTGTATAGTCAATACCCTTTTCCTTGGCGAAAAAAAAATGACGGCGGTCTGCGTGATAAATTCTCCGTTAAAGCTTGGGAATCGTTAAATGAAAATCCAAATGAGCCATTTTATGAATTTGTCCCAGATTACAATGGACGACCTGTATTAAGGTACGCAACCGCCGACGTAATGCGTGCAGCTTGCGTCAATTGTCATAATGACCACCCTCAATCGCCTAAAACTGACTGGCAAATAAACGAAGTCAGGGGAATATTAGAAATTGTTCACCCTATGGAAGCAATAGCTAATACGACACAAGAAGGCAAACAGAAACTCATTATATTAGCCAGTGGTATCAGCTTATTTGGGGCATTAAGTTTATTCTTGTTTATCAGAGGGTACCAAAGAATCAATGCAGACTTAGAAAAGAAGGTGCTAATTCGTACCAAAAACTTAAAGCAAGCTAAAGACGAAGCTGTTGCCGCGGCGGAAGAAATTAACAAGATAAATCAATCGTTATTGCAAGCAAAAGAAGAAACAGAGCTTTATCAAGAAAAATTACTTGAGTCCAACAAAATGGCCTCGCTTGGTGCTATGTCATCGGGTATTGCCCACGAACTGAACCAACCTTTGGGTGCAATTCTTTTAAAAACTCAATTGGTACTCAAATTTATTGAAAAAGGTAATTTTGATAAAATTAAATCGATCAATGAAGCAGTGATGGATCAAGTTTTAAGAGCTAAAAAAATAATGGATTCACTTAGAATTTTTAGCCGTGAAGATAAAACTTTACAGCGAGAGCACTATGACATAAACAAGCTCATTCTTGATATTTGTGTTTTATTCCACGACGAATTCAATTTAAGTAAAGTAAACTTTGATTTGAATTTGACCGAGCAAGAAATTGTAGCCAATATTTCACCCGTTCAAATAGGACAGGTATTAGCAAATTTAATTACTAACGCTCGAGATGCTGTTGAAGAAAATGATGATAAAAATGTTTCTATTTGCTCTCAATTAGAGCAAGGCGAGATTATTATTGAAGTATCCGATAATGGTTATGGCATTCCAGAAGAAATCATTTCTAAGATTTTTGAACCTTTTTATACCACTAAGGCGGTAGGTAAAGGTACTGGATTAGGGTTATCTTTAAGTTATAGCATGATTAAAGATAATGGTGGTGAAATCATAGTAAAAAGTACAGTAGGTGAAGGCACAGTATTCAAGCTCGTGATCCCTGCGATAGGAGTGAATACCAGTGAGTAAACTTATTCTTCTTGTCGACGACAATCTCATGTTTAGAGAGTCGGTACGTGACATTCTCGAATGCGAAGACTATGAAGTCGTTGAAGTGAGCGATGGCAAATACGCTTTAGAAATTATCAATGACAAACCATTTGACTTATTGATCACAGATATTATCATGCCAGAAATTGAGGGCATAGAGCTAGCAATGAGAGTGAAAAGAGCCATACCCAAATTGGGTATTATTGGAATGACTGGAGGGGGACGCAATGTTACGCCTCAACAAATTACTGCTATGTGTGGTCCTCTAATGTTCGATACCATTTTACATAAACCTTTTCTGGCTGAAGAGTTGCTGAGAGAAGTTAAATGCTGGATAAATAAATCTGCCGTCTGATTTTATCAATGTTTCTACAATCTAAGGATTTTTTCGATCTAGCGAAATAAGTAAAAAGTACACTCCCATTGCAGCCATAATATGCTTTAACGAGTGTCCACTAATAAACCCGAGAAATTCAAATACCTCGCTGTCAAAATATTCTAGAAACTTAGCCACGACATAAGCCAATAGCAACCACCAATATCCACAAGCTTTAACATTGGTTGATGAAAAGAATAACAAAATAACAGGAATGCACAGTATTGGTAGAAACTGTACCAACGCATAAAAACGTAAATCGCCTACACCATTTAATTCCCCCCAATACCAATAGAGCACCGAACTAATACCGACCAAAATCAAGGGTAGTAGAAGCAGCTTTCCAACTTTAAGCGAAACAAACTCAGCGATCACAATTGAAAATAACGCCATAAAGGCAATCGTCATTGGTAGCCTGTCCCACAATAGCGTCTGATTATTAGGCTCTAAATGATAATAACTTGAACCAAATGCCACTAATGCAACACCACCAAACAAGAAAATATAAGCGAGTTTTAATTCTGGATTAATATTCAGAAGATCATTGCTCGATAATTTTTTGAGCCCTAACAGTCCCACCAACAAAAAGGGTAAGTTTGAAATTACGTTCCAAAAGTTAGCTACGGCGAGCAATTCGCGTCCATCTTTAAAGGAATGATAACTTATGTCTTGAGAGATCGGGGCTAACAGAAATACAGCTAGCATAGCTGCCAGTGTTAAGCCCAAAAGCACTCCAAATCCTACCTTATTTTTTACCGAATACATTAGCTAATCCCTCGATTTATTTTTATCATTATTCTCTAATCTGGCTCAAACTCAAGTCAAACACTTCCCTCTTTCTCAATGACTAGTATTCTTGCTTCGCCCACAGGATGAGCCACGTGCTCAGTTCCAATTGAAGCGAAAAATATATCGCCAGTATTAAGTCTTGTGATTTTTATTGCGCCACTTTCTTTAAAGTGCATATCAACCTCGCCATCCATCACGGCAAAAACTTCTTCACCATCATTAACATGCCATCGGTAAGGCTCATTTGTCCAATGCAAACGAGTGGTAATGCCGTCCATATTGGCAATTGCTAAAGATCCCCAGGCTCTTTCAGATTTAAATTCTTTGCTGCGTATTATTTTCATTTTCTTGATTTACGCTCTAACCATTCAAAAATAACTCGACCAACTTTAGTATTATCCCAATGCCCTCTGAGCGATTCACTACCAGGGCCAAAAGCATATAAATTAACATCAACTCCGGTATGTCCTTCTGAAGTCCATCCAGTAAAACTTCTTTGATTGATAATTTTAGCTACGGCTTTATAGGACTTATACCAGTCAGTAAAATCAACTGATTTCAAAGATTTACTCTCTGCTGCGGTTAACTTAATTGAAGTGCCCTTATTAAATTCTTCAATAAGATCTTTCGATACTTTTGCATCTCTTGCAATTTTTTCCGGAGTATAATAAATTTTGTTGAGCGCATCATAGTTCCAATAATACCTTCCCTTGCCGCTAGCGCTAGAACCAACAGACAAACCACCAGTCTCATGATCAGCAGTCAATATCACTAGGGTATTACCTTTCTGCTTTGCAAAATCAATGACTTGCTTAAAGGCTAATTCAAAATCCTGCATTTCCGACATCACCCCAACAATATCATTGCTATGAGATGCCCAGTCAATTTGGCTGCCCTCAACCATTAAGAAAAAGCCTTTATTATTTTTTGATAATTGCTTTAACGCCACCTTTGTCATATCGGCAAGCGATGGTGTAAATTTTTCTCTGTCCAACATTTTGGCCAGTGCGACTTCGCCAAATAAACCAAGCATTTTATCGCTTTCTGAATTTAACAACTGCTGTTTAGTTTCAACATAAGAATAGCCTTGTTTAACAAACTCACTCACTAAGTTTCTATCTTCACGTTTAAAATATTTTGTGCCGCCACCCAACATTATATCGACCATTGGTTTGCCTTGATGCTGATTGTCAAAATATTGATCGGCGATTTCGTTATAATTTCTACGACTGATATTGTGAGCAGCAAAGGAAGCGGGGGTCGCATGAATAATATGAGAGGTTACGACTAATCCAGTAGACAGTCCTTGTTTCTTAGCTTTTTCTAAGACTGTTTCAATAGGATTGCCGTTCACATCGAGTGCTACTACTTCATTGGCAATTTTTTGCCCGGTTGAATAGGCTGTGGCAGCAGCGGAAGAGTCTGTGATGTTTTCTTTTGGGTCTGCCGGATCAGTACTCAAGCTGCCGACCAAATATTGGTCAAATAAAGTTTTCTCTTCTTTAGCCGTATTAGGGTCATCCATAAATTTTCGATAAGCTTTGATATGAGCAGGCCCCATACCATCGCCTATCATCAAAATAATATTAAGCGGTTTTTCCGGTTTAGTTTGAGCGACTAATTCTGCTTGATAACTGCAGAAACTAAAGAAAAGGCTGATAAATAGTAATTTTGGAGATATTTGCATGAATATATTGATTCTAAATGGCTAGATAACTGGAGTTGTTTTATATCATAACACCAATATATTCCCCAACTCTCCTCACCAGGCAACATCTAATAAATAAAATGAAACAATTCAAATCTTCCTATTTCTCAGTTATTTACTAAAATTACGCCAACCTAATTTGCCTTTTATTTGTGTAAATTAATCTCATGCTAGCCAGTGTTAGCTATCGCCTTTTTTGAGATACATATGATAAATACCAAAAAACTAATTAAAATTTGTTTAGCTCCTGCTCTATTACTGAACTTCCAAGCTATTTCGGCCGAAGAAATTCAACTAAAACGAGAAAAAGCCAATCTTCAATTACCCTATATCGACGCTCAAATAAAAGTCGACGCAGTTATGAATGAGCCTCATTGGCAACAAGCGCTTAAAGTTGAACTTAACTATGAAACCAATCCCGGTGAAAATATTAAGCCGCCAGTAAAAACTGAGGCTTATTTATATGAAAATGGTGACACCCTTTATGTAGGGTTTAAAGCATTTGATCCAAATCCAGAAGAAATTAGAGACTATCTGAGTGACAGAGATGATATTTGGTACAGCGACTTAGTCGGTTTAAAGTTTGATACCTTTGGTGAGTCACGTAAGGCTTTTCAGTTTTTCGCCAACGCGCTTGGAGTACAGGCAGATTCAACTCAAGAAGACTTTAGGGGTGACGATCAAAGTTGGGACGCTATTTGGGACAGTATGGGACAAGTAACTGATTTTGGTTATGTGGTAGAAATGGCTATTCCATTCAAAGCATTACGTTTTCCAGATACAGGCAAAGAGCAATCATGGGGAGTTGAAATATTAAGGTTTATGCCGCGCGAAGTTCAACACCGCATTGCAAACACACCTGTCGACAGAGAGATCCCCTGTCAAATTTGTCAGTTTGATCAACTAGTAGGCTTTTCAAAAATTAAACCTTCACAAAACTTACAAATTACACCAACTCTTGTCGTAGGAAGAACTGATAGTAGAGATAACGCTTCTTGGGATAATGGTGATGTCGATGGCAGCGCAGGGTTAGATGTACGCTGGGGTGTTACTCAAGATATTATTTTAAATGCAACGATTAATCCTGATTTTTCGCAAGTAGAAGCTGACTCAGCGCAGCTTGATGTTAACGAAACCTTTTCAATCTTTGTGCAAGAGAAAAGACCTTTCTTTTTAGACGGCGCTGACTATTTTAGAACTGCCAACAGGCTGGTGCATACTCGAGACATTATCGAACCTGATTATGGATTGAAAGTTACTGGTCAGTCAGATAGTCATAGTTTTGGAGTCTTTGCCGCCAATGATAAACATACGGCTTTTCTTATACCCGGTAATCAAGGTTCAGATTTAGTCACATTAGAGGATCAAAAAAGTGAGAATTTGGTGGTTCGTTATTCAAAGGATTTAGGTAAAAAAAATAACATCGGGGTTTTGTTAACTAATCGAAGCGGCGACGATTATTCTAACCAAGTTTTCTCTGTAGACGGTAAATACTGGATTGACCAAAATAACTCCATTAGTTACCAGCTAATGTCATCTGACAGTAAATACTCTGACCAGGTTATGACAGATTACGACTCGGTTGATGAAAAAAATATCTCTGATAACGCTTACTCGGTTGGTTATAACCATGACTCAAGAAATTGGTGGGCTTATGCCAACTACACTGAGTTTGGTAAAGACTTTAGAGCCGATTTAGGTTTTATCGGCAGAGTTGATTTTGATAAAAAAGTGATTGGTTTGGGCCATCACTGGTTTCCTGAAAACAAAGATAGCTGGTGGACAAAAATAGAACTCGGTGGAGATTGGGATATCACTCACGATAACCAAGGACTAGAGCTTGAAGAAGAAACAGAGCTAAACTTTAGGCTTCAGGGTGCAATGCAATCATTTTCAGGTCTTGGTATTGGCGTTAGAAATCGTTATTTTGACGACGGTGAAACGATTGCCATTGGCGGTGAGTTAGCTGGCGAATATTTCGATGAAAATTACATTTACGCATTCTCTTTCATGCAGCCAGTTGAAGGGTTAGATTTAGGTATTAATATTGAGAAAGGTGATTTTATCGATTTTAGTAACAGCCAGATCGGTGAGTCAATTCGCTTATCACCAAGAATAACTTGGCTCTATGGTAAGCACTGGAGAACTCGTTTCGATTACACCGATGTTGATTTTGACGTCGCAGGTGGAGACCTATTTGACGCCAAAATCTCTAATTTACGTTTCACCTATCAAATTGATATTCGTAGCTTTATACGTTTTACAGTCCAAGGATTAGATGTTACAAGAAACCAAGCAGAATATAATGATGAGGTTGATGCTCGGTATAAGTCAAAAAGCTCACAGTTATTATATTCTTACAAGATCAATCCACAAACGCTATTCTTTGCAGGATACTCAGATGAAGGCTTTCAAGATGGCGCTTTAACCAAAATAGAAAAAACAGGTCGAAGTTTATTTATGAAGTTTTCATACGCCTGGCAGATGTAATAAAGCAGACAAAAAAAATAAGGCTTAATTATCGATTGAATAAATTCTAAATCGAATTAAGCCTTAGCTTGGCTACCAGAGTTTAGTTACAAGCGCTTAACAAGGGTTATTTTACCGAAGCCAGCACATCATGACCCCAACCAATCAGCTTATCATTCTTAAAAACTAATGGAGTCGTTTCGTCTTTAGTTGTATCGTCATCAGCATGAATACGCTGAGTGCGATAATAAAGCACACGATACTCATCATCGCCGTTCATAAATGCTTCAGAGAAATTTGCCGTTCCTAAATCCATTTCCACTTGAAAGCGATCAGCTTGTAACGACAACTGACTGATAAGTTCTTTATTTCTATTCTGTTCACTCTTCCAATTTTTGTTGTCAAAGCCGTCAAAATCATGCTCGCCGGCAACAATCACACAGCCACTCAATGATGTCGCTAAAGTGGCTGCCACTGCTATTTTGGTTAAACTATTCATTTTATCAATATACCTGTATTAAATTACTATTTAGATCACCCTTATTTGGTGTTGTACTGAACTATATCACCTGGTTATCGAATTAAATATTAAAAAACTATTACAAATTGTGTACAGCCATTCCATCCAAGCGGTTAAATGGTTACTCTATCGGGCGAAAAATATAAAACCAAAGTTAAGCTCCTAGGAGGATCTCATGAAATTAATCACCACCTGCCTATCGGCAGCGGTTACTGGCTTGCTGTTGAACACCACCAGCGTTTATGCCGAAGAAAAGGTCGCTATCGATAAACCAGCAGCAGTTATCGCAGAAGGCGATGATAAAAAAGAAGAAGAAAAGTGGGATGTTAATAATCCTCCCGGAGAATCTAAAACAATTTCGATCAAAACGACTGAGTCGACCTGGAGTAATGTCGACGTTAGTCCTGACGGAAAAACTATTATTTTTGACATGCTGGGTGATATCTATTCCATCCCTGCAAAAGGCGGCAAAGCCACCCCATTAACTAAAGGCAGAGCTTTTAATATGCAAGCGCGCTTTAGTCCTAATGGCAAACAAATCGCTTTTATCAGCGACCGTGATGGCGGCGACAATGTTTGGGTCATGGACGCCAACGGGGAAAATGCAAAAGCGATCAGTAGCGAAAAAGAAAACTTGCTACACACGCTTAACTGGTCACCCGATGGCAATTATATCGCGTCGAGTAAAGGTTATACCGGCAGCAGAAGTATCGCTGGTGGCGAAATTTGGATGTATCATAAATCTGGTGGCGACGGTTACCAGTTAAGAAAGCGAATCGGCGGTGAGCAGGCTCAAAAAACCATTGCATCACCGGCATTTTCTCCTGATGGACAATACGTTTATTACACTATGGACGCGACCGCAGGCACAACTTGGCAATACAATAAAAATCCGACCACTCAAATTTTTGCAATCAAACGTCTAGATAGAAAAACCGGCGAAGAAGAAACTTATGTCGGTGGCGCTGGCGGGGCTATTGCCCCAACGCCATCAAGCGATGGAAAGTACATGGCATTTGTTAGACGTGTTAATACTCAGACGGTTTTATTTATTAAAGATTTAAAAACGGGTTTAGACACCCCGCTTTACAACAAACTCGATCGTGATTTACAAGAAACCAATGGTAATCACGGAAATACGCCTCAAATCGATTGGACGCCAGATAATCAATCAATCGTTTTTTGGGCTGGTGGTAAATTACATAAAGTAGCCATTAAAAGTAAAAAAGTCAGCGAGATCCCATTTGAAATTAATGTAGAGAAAAGCGTTACGCCTGCACTAAGATTTGCAGTTGATGTAGCACCTGATGAAGTTGACGTGAAGATGATCCGTTGGGCTCAGATGTCACCACTAGGCGATAAAATTGCTTATCAAGCGCTTGGTAAAATTTATGTTCGCGACGTAAAATCAGGTCAAAGCAAACGTTTAACTAAACAAAATGACCATTTTGAATTTTATCCGACATTTTCAAAAGACGGTAAAAAGATCGCTTATGTGACTTGGGATGATAAAAAGCTCGGTAGTGTACGAGTGGTTTCAAGTCGAAACGGAAAAGGCAAAACCATTACCACAGAGCCAGGACATTATATTGAACCGGCTTTTTCTAACGACGGCAAAAAAGTGGTATTCAATCGTTTTACTGGCGGTTACTTAACCTCTCCAGAATATTCAATGGAACCGGGAATTTACATCGCAGATAGTAACGGAGGATATTCTAAAAAAATTCACGACACCGGCGTTAACCCACATTTTTCAAATGATGGAAAAAGAATTTTTTATTCTGAATTTAGTTTCGGTGCTAAAAGCAGCTTTTCTAGCGTTAACTTACAAGGAAAAGAAGTTCGCGAACATTTCAGCGGTAGCGACATAACTGAATACCAAGTTTCTCCAGATGGACAATGGATAGCATTTACCCAGCAATATAACGCTTATGTTTCTCCATTTGCTTTAACTGGAAAATCAGAATCTATCGGTTCAAAAAGTACATCACTGCCAGTTAAACAAGTATCAAAACGCAGCGGTGAATTCTTGCAGTGGCGCGCAGACAGCAAAGGCTTAAGCTGGGCACTTGGCGCTACACTTTATCAACGCCAATTAAAAGACGCGTTTGACTTTTTCTCTGGTAGCCCTGAAGAGTTACCAGAAGCTGTCACTGAAGGCATCGATTTATCTTTCAAGACTACCGCAGACAAGCCAACGGGTATGATCGCATTAGTTGGTGCAAAAATAGCGACCATGCGCGACGCTAATAGCACTCAAGAAATTATTGATGATGGTGTTGTTCTAGTCGAAGGAAATAAAATTAAAGCTGTCGGCACTAGAGCACAAGTCAGCATACCTAAATCAGCAAAAATCATTGACGTAAAAGGTAAAACAATTTTACCTGGCATGGTCGATGTTCATGCACACGGCAGTCAGGCAAGTAATGAAATTACACCACAGCAAAACTGGCAGAGTTATTCATCACTCGCTTTTGGTGTGACGACTATTCATGACCCATCAAACGACAGTAGTGAGATTTTCTCAGCCGCCGAAATGCAGCGCTCAGGCATTATCGTTGGCCCACGTATTTTTGCTGTCGGTACAATTTTATACGGTGCAAAAGCGGCAGGTTATACCGCTAAGGTTGATAATTTAGACGACGCTAAATTTCATATTCAACGTTTGAAAGATCTTGGTGCAATTTCGGTTAAAAGTTACCAACAACCTCGCCGTGATCAAAAACAACAAATGATCGCTGCCGGGACCGAACTCGGTATTATGGTTGTGCCTGAAGGCGGGGCAAAGTTTTATCATAATATGGGCATGATCACAGACGGTCATACAGGCATTGAACACTCGCTGCCTATAGCCAATGTGTATGACGATGTGAAGCAGCTTTGGTCGCAAACTAAGGTTGGTTACACACCTACATTTGGAGTGGCATACGGCGGACTTTCTGGTGAGACTTATTGGTATGACAAAACTAGCGTATGGGAAAATAAACGCTTAATGAAATATACCCCACGAAACCTTGTCGAGCCAACAGCAATAAGAAGAACTACTGCGCCAGATAGTCACTACAACCATTTTGACGTCGCCAAAACAGCCAAGCAGTTAAGAGACGCAGGTGTTCCAGTACAGATTGGCGCTCACGGTCAACGTGAAGGTTTGGCTGCTCACTGGGAAGTTTGGATGATGGCTCAAGGTGGTTTTACGCCTTGGGAAGCATTACGCGGTGCAACCATTGATGGTGCAGCTTATCTTGGTATGGATAAAGGTATTGGTTCAATAGAAGTAGGTAAATTAGCTGATATGATGATTATTGACGGCGACGTATTAAGTGATATTCGATTATCGGAAAATGTTGCTTACACCATGCTCAACGGTCGTTTATATGATGCAGAAAAAATGATAGAAGTTGGACGTAAAGCAAAACACAAACGTGAAGAGTTTTTCTTTGACCGTTTGAAGATGCAATCATTACCAACGGCAACTGCTAAAGCGTTAGAAGAGAAGCAACATCGTTATCATTGGAAGCATTAAGCTTTTAATAATATTTAATGCAAAAAGCCCGGTTTTCCGGGCTTTTTTGTGACTAGTGAAATAATTTAAATCTTTATATTAGCTTTCAAATAAGTTGGTTTGTTCAAACTTATCCCTTGACTAAAAGCCGATCCAGAAGCCTTGAACTCAAAAGTCTTTTTAACAAACCAAATAATTTTGTCGGAAAAGTAATTCTATATCGTACTTCGGCTTTTCTGCTTTCAAGCGCATGAATTAAGCATTTAGTTACAGCCTCAGGCGCTAAAGTAAAACGATTTGAAGTGCCTTGTTTTTCCAGCCGCTCTATTTGAGTTTTATAGTTTTTGACATGAATACTATCTTGCCAGTTAATATGTTGTTTAAATTTTATCAAAGCGTTTTTTCTAAAATCAGAATCAATTGGCCCAGGTTCCAATAGACTAATTTGAATATTAGTATCAGCCAACTCTAATCTTAAAGTATCGGTTAAACCCTCTACCGCGTATTTAGAGGCATTATAAGCGCCCCGGTAAGGCATTGACACAAAACCTAGAACAGAGCTGTTCTGTACGATTCTACCGTGTCCTTGTTCTCGCATTACTTTAATCACTAAACGAGTCAAATGGTGCCAACCAAACACATTGGTTTCAAATTGTTCTCTTAGTGCCGCAGTTGATAAGTCTTCTAATGCACCGGCTTGACCATAAGCGCCGTTATTAAATAAATAATCTAGCTTGCCATTGGATTGTTGCAAAACGAAGTTCAAACCAGACTCAATGCTTTGTTCACAAGCTAAATCCAATAGTAAACTTTCAAAACCTAAACTTTGTAAATGCTCGACATCTTTTTCCTGTCTGGCTGAAGCGAAAACACGATAACCACGTTGCTTTAATGTTATTGCAGCGTTCAAACCGATACCGGTTGAACATCCGGTGATGAGTATTGTTTTTTGATTCATATTTTAACTCGGAATAACTAGCTCACTCTGCCAA
>Ga0114899_1000975_pt1 | contig 17906 bp, 13 predicted proteins | sample MalvireepMed_215_FD_83497 | JGI IMG/M metagenome (GOLD analysis project Ga0114899, IMG submission 83497) | Marine viral communities from the Global Malaspina Expedition - Malaspina viral metaG DeepMed_215 | ecosystem: Environmental > Aquatic > Marine > Oceanic | place: Mediterranean Sea...
GACTTCAGGTTCTTTTACTTCTTCTACTACAGGTTTTTCTTCTTTAACTGGCAAAACTTCTTCTTTAGGCACTTCTTTTTCGACTTGAGACGCCAAATAAGCTGCTGTCGCCGAGGCGCTTATTTTGATTGCCTCAGGTGACACAGAAAAATCTCTAGCTAAAACAGATTGTCCCTTGATATCCAACGCAATGGAGTATTCACCACCTTCAGGGAAAACTTTTAAATTCACAGGTTTTGATAAATCATCCAATGCTATGTATTGCTTTTCACTGTCAGGGTAAGTAATGGTTGCTGTGACTTTAAGGCTTTGCTTTAGCACAATGTCATCTCTGATGGTGAACATCACCTGATGCGGAACGCCCTCATCATCAGATAAAGTGACTTCATGAGTTAATGGAGATCCATAAACATTAACCGCGTGATTTCTTGTTCTTTCAAAGGTAGGGCTTTTGACTTCAAGCGTTAAATTGAGCACTCCTTCAAAACTGTCGGTGTAGAAGCTTTGTTTGAATTGGTGATTACTTTCATCATAATACATCGCTAATCGACTAGTCTGACCTTGTTTATTTTGCAAAAGACGAGCTTCTACTAATTTAAGAAAATCTTTATTTGTGATCAGCTTGCCTTCTTCAAGCAAACTCACCTGATAATTTATTGCTTCACCAGCAAGCAAATTATTAGGTACTTCGTCAACATTTAAACTCAATTTACTAACGACCATCACGCGATTATCAGGGTCAACATTAGCGTCAATTTGCCAAGCCCCTGCCTGTGGCGTTTTTATGGTGATCAAATCATATCCTGCAGTGCCAAACCAGCGAACTCTCCCATCAGTCGAAGCATCTTCGATGGCGCTTTTATCAGGTGTGATCAAACGAGTTTTATCTAAAGGGTTCTGTTTAAAAACCAGTAACGTCATTTCATCGATACTCGCATCCACATTAAACTCATTATTAGTTAATGGTAAACTATCTCTCGCCGCAGATTGTTCGAATATTTTGAGAAAAACTTTTTGCAGCTCTTCCGCTGAATCAACGGCTTGATACCAACCATCTGTTCTAGTTGAGAGAGTTTTTAATAGCTCATGGTCGGCATTTTGAGATAATGCAATGGTGTGGATAGTGACATCAGCTTTGATTAATTTAGGTAATATATTCTCTAAGATGTTTATACGTTCAGTCGCATTCACTTTAGGATTTTTTGAAATATCAACCATGCCATCGGTTAATAATATAATGCTACGCTTCTCAGATGGATCTGGTGTTTTCCAGCCATAACTCGCACTAGTTAACACGCCACCAATATTGGTAAACAGCCCAGCTGAGTTTATTTTATTGGCTATTTTTGTTGCTTTATCTTGCCAAGCTGAGTCTACTTTTGCCAGTGGTACCATCATATTGACGTACTTACCAAAAGCCCAAACGCCTGCTTCGGCATTTTGTGGCATTAAATTAGTTACTAACTGCAACGCTGGAATACGAAGATTATTGGGGTCATTTTTCTTCATACTGCCCGATATATCAATCAACAAACGGACATCAGGGCTTTTTAACTGATTATCCTCAGCCGCATAACTATTCTTGCTTAGCATCAAGCTCAAACAAAAAAAGAACATGATTAACAGTTTTGTGATTATTCTCATATTTCGCTGTGCCCTAATTTGAAGTGCTCTTTACCCAGGATCCTTCAGGATAGATAGGTATTGCTAGAATTCAAGTTACTGAAAACATACCATAAAAGTGTAGACTAAATTGATTTATTTTTCATATTATTCAGTGGGATAGCGAAAGTTTTATCTCTTGGCTAATTTGGCTCAAGTCGACTTTACTCAGGATCAAAATAACTGTCATCTACAATAAAATCTTCTAAATCATCTTCATTAATTTTTGACTCGCAAATGACTTTACCTGTTACTGCCACGCCAGCTGTTTTTGCAGAATTTGGATTGCCAGTTTCTAATGGATGCCATTTAGGTAGCGGTTTACCATTGGCCACAAGACGATAACCACAAGTTTCAGGAAACCAGTTTAATTCACCAGCATTTTCCGGAGTGATCTTAATACAATCAGGCACTAACTTCTGCCTTTCAGGGTAAACAGTACAGTGACAACCGTCTGTGTCTAAATATCGACAAACCACATTGGTTTTATAAACTTCATCGGTTTCATCGTCCAGTAACTTATGCGCACAGCATTGACAGCAGCCGTCACACAATGATTCCCATTGTTTATCGTTTAATTCGGTCAGAGGGATCCTTTCCCAAAAACGGTCTTTAGCAGGCATTTTTTTATAATTTTCTCAAAAACATCATAATTTTTAATCTAGCGTGGGATAACTTATTCTATCGGCAAGATAACCAACCCCGGTTGCGAAGTAATGCGAACGATTCCAGCGCATAATAACGTCGAAATTATGATACACCAAATAAATACGCCCTTTTTCGCCACCTGGTGCAATAAGGTAAGCCTCAATATCAGCGTTTGGCAAATCTCTCATATCACTGCGACGGACACCATTAGATTGCCAATAACTCAGAGGTTTCTTATTGTTTTTGCCTAATAGATATTGAGTAAAAGGATTTGTTAGTTTTACCTGTCTGCCCCAAGTCGAATCATTTTGCCAGCCAGACTCAGCTAAGTAGTTACCCATCGAATAGAAAATATCTAATTTATCAGACCAAATATCTTTTTTTCCATCATTATTAGCATCAACAGCAAACCGCAAAAAACTGCTTGGCATAAACTGACAGTTCCCCATAGCACCAGCCCAGCTCCCCTTCATTTCGTCAATACTAATATGACCTTGTGCTAAAATCTTGCTTGCTGCCATCAACTCTTTTCTAAAAAATGTCGCTCGTCGCCCATCGAAGGCTAAAGTAGCTAACGAGCTCGGCACATGGAAGCTCCCTGTGATTGTACCGAAGTTAGTTTCTTTTCCCCAAAGCGCCACGATAAAACGCGCATTAACACCAGAGTTTTGCTCTGCCATCTTTAATTGTGTTTTGTTGAGCTTGTATTGCTCTCTAGCTTTTTTCACTTTCCACGGTGGAATTACTCTAGTTATATATTCTTCATGGGTCATGCTTCCCTCAGGTTGTTTACGATCTAATTCAATAACTCGTGGAATATACTTAAGTGAAGCAATTATTTGATTGGCTAATAAATTGCTTGCGCCTTGCTCTAATATTTCTGGTTTAAGTTTTAACTTCCAAAGATTAAATTTATCTTCGACTTTTACAGCGTCTGTAAAGTCTTTACTTTCAGCTTTTATCTGAAAACTGCCCACCAATACAAGCAACAAAAAAACTAAAACTCTCACTCAATTTATCTCCAATTTCTGACTAATTAAATATCAGCTTGATTAGCATGTATCACCGGCGGCATTTGCAAGAAAAAGCCTTCATCGGCAAGTTTTGATTTAACCTCATCAATATCAACTCTGGATAATTTATCTCTTTTTGCCAAATTGATCTGCAATGCAAATTCAGGTTGACCAAAAATTTTTAACAAAGCCTCAGGGACTTTTGAGAAATCATCTTTGATAGTTAAATAAAGATACATATCTTCTTTCTTATTACTACGATAAACACTTGCAAGCATATTCTGATCTCATAAAATTTATTTTCGATTAAATAATTATATTATTACTACAACTCGATTCGGTTGAGCTCTGATTTTAATAACTCTCCTCTCCAACCATCCCACACAGCAGGAAAAGGCTCATCGGTCAATTTAGCAAAAGCAATTTTTTTGACTAACCGTTTACTGGCTAACAAACCTGATGCGATCCCCTGTTGAGTTGCTTTTGCCTTAACGATACCTAAAAACATGTCGCTGAGTCGATTTAAGTTAACCAGATCTCTTGGGTTAGGAATTCGGCGAACTTCTTTTTCAGGTGCTACTTTAAAAGCTTCCACAAGCTCTATGATCGCTTGATGATACAAACGAAATGACCGCGGATGAAAATCTTCAATTTTCTGCAAGGCTGTTTTGGATTGTGGCATCTGGCTCGCCACTTGAACTAACTGAGGATCTCTTAAAATATGGTTTTTAGTTCGATTTTCTTTGATCGCTGTTTCTTCTCGCCATTGGTAAAGTTTTTTAAACAGACATAACTCTGTTTGATTTAAGCGCCAGACGTCTTTAGCCGTTCGATAGTCATAATTATAGTCAGGCAATTTTGTCACTAATAAGCATAACTCATCGCATTCATATTGATATAAATTGAAATATGGCTGCTCTTTCAACTGCTCTTTTAATTGATTGTAAAGCTCAGGTAAATAAATTACGTCCTTAGCGGCATAATCGAGTTGCTTGTCAGATAAAGGTCTTAACATCCAATCAGACTGTGTCGCCTGTTTATCAAGTGTATTTCCGCAAATACTCTCAACTAGCGCCGCGTAGCCTTTTGACATTTCACCACTAACAAATGCATGTGCAATTTGTGTATCAAACAATCCTTTTAATTGGCAGCCCCAGGAATAATAAAAGACTTCTAGATCTTCTCTCGCTGAATGCATAATTTTGGTGATATTTTCGTTCTCACAAAGCAAACGAAAATCACTTGGACAATCGACTTTTAACGGATCAATTAGATAAACCTTCTCACCGTCATAAACCTGAACTAAAGCCAAAATTGGGTAATAAGTTGTACGTCTTTCAAACTCAGTGTCTATCGCTAGATAGTCACAAGCTAGCCAAGAATTAGCCAACTGGGCAAAAGTATTAGCGTCTTCAACCCAGACCACGGCTGGGTTATATTTATTAATCATAAAGGTATTTTTATTATCGTATTGTTTATTTAGAATGATAGGTTCAATGTTAATTAAAGATTACTCATCGCGTAGTTCTCTTCGTAAAATTTTTCCTACATTAGATTTAGGTAAGTCATCTTTAAACTCAATAATTTTTGGTCTTTTATAACCCGTTAAGTTTTCCTTACAGTATTCCTTGAGTTCGCCTTCAGTTAAACTTTGATCTTTTTTAACGATAAATATTTTTACTTTTTCTCCGCTTGAGTCACAAGGAACACCTATAGCAGCAACTTCTAATACTTTATCGTGTGCAGCGATCACATCTTCTATTTCATTAGGATAAACATTAAATCCAGAAACAATGATCATATCTTTTTTTCGATCAACTATTTTGCAGAATCCTTTCTCGTCCATCATGGCCACATCACCTGTGGCAAACCAGCCTTCTTGATTTAATACTTTAGCCGTCTCTTCAGGTCGATCTAAATAACCACGCATCACTTGTGGTCCTCTGACCCAGAGTTCACCGGCTTCATTAATAGCTAACTCAGCCCCATTATCATCACGAATGGAGACTTCGGTTGAACTGATTGGCAAGCCGATAGTTCCATCATTTGCTTTTTGGTCCATTGGGCTCATACAAACTGCCGGTGATGTTTCAGATAAACCATAACCGACCAATAGCGGTGAGCCTGTTACTTGTTGCCACTGCTTGGCCACAGACTCTTGCACCGCCATACCGCCGCCTAATGATAACCGCAGTGAACTAAAGTCTAATTCAGAAAAGCCCGGTGTATTAAGCAAACCATTAAACAAGGTATTTACTCCTGTAATCCCTGTGAACTTCAAGCTAGAAAGTTCTTTAACGAAGCCTTTCATATCTCTTGGGTTAGTGATCAATACATTCAAACCGCCAAGCTTGCAGAACACCATGCAGTTAGCCGTTAACGAAAATATATGATAAAGCGGTAAAGCAGTAATAATAGTTTCTTGACCTGGTTTTACCACTATTGATAACCAAGCGTGCGCTTGTAAAACATTGGCGACTAAATTTCTGTGAGTTAAAACTGCACCTTTGGCGACACCGGTTGTACCACCAGTATATTGAAGAAAAGCGATGTCGTTATGGCTTAATTCTACTTTATTAAGGTTAAGTGAAGCCCCCTGACCGAGCACACTTTTATATTTCAATGCGTGTGAGATCTGATATTTAGGCACCATTTTTTTCACATATTTAACGACAAAATTGACTAAATAAGATTTCAAACCTTTTATTTCATCGCCTAACTGAGTCACTATGACATGTTTTACTGAAGTCTCTTTTATCACTTTCTCTAAGGTGCAAGCAAAGTTTTCGATAATAATAATGGCGTCTGCATTGGCGTCACTCAACTGATGTTGCAGTTCACGAGCGGTATAAAGAGGGTTAACATTAATGATACTTAACCCAGCCTTCAACGCACCAAATATAGCTATAGGGTATTGGAGCAAGTTAGGCATCATGATTGCTATACGGTCACCATGTTGCATCCCAAGTTGTGTTTGTAGATAAGCGGCAAAGTCTCTGGCTTTTTTGTCGACTTCTAGATAGGTTAGAGTAGTTCCCATATTACAGTAGGCAGGATTATCACCGTACTTATCGACACTTTTTTCAAATATATCAAGAACTGATGAATGTTCATCAATATTAATTTCATGCGGAATTCCTTCTGGGTATGAATCCAACCAGACTTTTTCCATCTTATCTCTCCCGTTCGATAAATTTCTATATAATGAAGTAGTAAACTGATTCTATATCATTTTTTGCTTATAAAACTCATGTTAAAAGTATACTAGACCCAAAAAAATGACCAAGTGATTTTGTTCGAATTCACCCAAATTTTAATTAAATTAACTTATATTGTTTCAGTTTTGCCCAATACTGTTAAAAAAGTTCTGTATTTTCAAACCGCATGTCTCGGGCTGCTCTAGATGAATATGATGCCCACCTTCTAAAACAGTAACTTGTAGGTGACTAATATGCTCTTTTCTCATTTCTAATTCGGAATATTGCTTAATAAAGCCGTTATCACCTTCAATTAATAAAACAGGCGCTTTAATCAATGATAGAGTTTGTTTAAGTTGATCTTCAGACATTCTTACTGGTGAAACCACCCTTAATCGAGGATCTGCTCGCCAAGTATAACCCCCATCAACATTAGTCAATGCACGCTCAACTATCGGCATAACTAATTCTTTTTTAATCATTGATGCTTCTGCTCTAGCCAAAAGTGCCAGTTCAAAGTCTGGGTACACAGGTTTCCGTTTATCCACCAATAATGCTCTTTGTTTCACCGCTTTGGCCATTAAATCGATAGTTTCCTTTGGCGTTGCAGTTAAAGGGCCAACCGACTCGATTAAAACCAAGCCTGACACTTTATTTATTTGAGAAGAAGCAAATAAGGTTGAGATAGCCCCTCCCATAGAATGCCCCAGAATATTGATTTTTGACTGGTTAAAATGAACAGCAAGGTCATCAATCAAATACAAACCATCAATAAAATGATAAGCATAACCGTCAGGGATATGTTGTGAATGGCCATGACCAGGAAAATCTACTGCGACAAGTCGAATATCAGGCATAAATTCAACCAATGTTTCAAAACTCGCCAGATTATCTAACCAGCCATGCAATGCAAAAACTAAAATGGAACCACTCGGGTTCCATTCGGCAACAGCGCAATCACATCCAGCTAAAGTCAGTCGATACTCTATCATCAGTTATTAAATCACGATTTGAGGTATGTGGAATTACAAAAGGTAACTGTTCTATTAATCATGTGGTGTTTGTTTGACCTTTTTAATCGCTTTAATAACTTGTCTTCTTGCATATTTTCTAAGGTCTTTGACCTCTTCTTTTAATTGCTCACTCGGTTCTTGTTTTTCTAAAAAGTTACAAATATATTTTGGCGGCATATTATTTAACGCTATCGCGGCAATATCCTGTATAGAAAGCTCGGACATAGGTACTTCAGATCCGTCTTCTTCAGACAGCATATGAATTTGCTCAAATACAATTTCTTCTGCGAGGTTTTCTAAATCGTCATGATAATACTTATCTTTATACATGAAACACTCCTAGTTAATAGCTGCCAATCAGAAATTTAACCAAAAATCGTGATACATCAACCATAACACTCAAAGCTTGTGAAATAAACTAGCTAGGTTAACCCAAAACGAATCAAAAACTAACAGTTCTAATATTAGAACATATCTTAGTTTTTTCATGTTTAATCGGTTAAAATATTGCTTATCTTTCCTCCCTCATTATTCCAATCTAATTCTCAGGCTCAAAACATTTATGTCTAACGACCGACAAACACTAATTGAACGTGATGTGATTGTAATTGGAGCGGGCGCAGCTGGGTTAATGTGTGCTGCCACAGCTGCGGCAAGAGGACGAAGTGTTTTAGTACTCGATCATGCCAATAAAATGGCAAAAAAAGTACTTATGTCTGGTGGTGGACGTTGTAACTTTACTAATTATTATGTCGAACCAGAAAATTTTATTTCAAAAAACCCTCATTTTTGTAAATCGGCTTTAAGCCGATATACTCAATGGGATTTCATTGCTTTAGTCGAAAAACACCAGATAGAGTATTCAGAAAAAACACTCGGGCAGTTGTTTTGTAATAAATCATCCAAGGATATTCGCGATTTATTACTCAATGAGTGCCAAATCAATGGCGCAAAGATTCAACTAAAATGTCATATTGAAAAAGTTAACGTGGATGATAAAGGAAAGTTTTTATTACAAACAAGTCTAGGTTCGTATTACTGCAACTCACTTATTATCGCTTGCGGTGGGTTATCCATTCCTACAATGGGTGCAACGGGATTTGGTTATCAAGTAGCACAGCAGTTTTCTCACAATATTATTCCTACTTCTGCTGGACTGACACCATTAACATTCTGCGATAAAAAACTTGATGAGTTCAAGCAATTAGCCGGCAATTCACTTAATGTTGAAGTGAGCTGTAAAAATACCAGTTTTAAAGAAGCAATGCTTTTTACCCATAAAGGTCTCAGCGGGCCTGCGATATTACAAATATCGAGTTACTGGCAAAAAGGGGACTCGCTTAAGATTAACTTATTACCAAACTTATCAGTGTCAATGTGGCTTGCAGAAAATACTGAGCAACGCCCTGAAATTAATTTAAAAACCCTCTTAGCTAGCCAGTTTAGTCAATCTATTGCGAGCTATTTTGTTGAGCAAATTGGTCTCAATTGCAAACTAAAGCAAATTGACCATCAACAATTACAGGTTGTTATATCATTCTTAGAGAGCTGGACAATTTATCCCGATGATGTCGAAGGGTACCGCGTTGCTGAAGTCACTTTAGGCGGCGTTGATACTGCTCAGATATCATCAAAATCATTTGAGTCATCAAATCAGTCAGGCTTATATTTTATTGGTGAAGTGTTAGATGTAACAGGACACTTAGGAGGTTTCAATTTTCAGTGGGCGTGGGCCTCAGGCTTTGCCGCCGGAAGCCACGTTTAAACCGAATTTAATCTTCAGATACTGGAGCCGGTTTATTCATCATTTTTAATAATAACCCACCGACTTTGTCTCTCATTTCACGGCGATCAACAATCATATCAATTGCCCCATGATCTAATAAAAATTCGCTTCGTTGGAAGCCTTCAGGTAATGTTTCACGTACTGTTTGTTCTATTACACGAGGACCGGCAAATCCAATCAAAGCGTTTGGTTCACCAATATTAATATCACCTAACATTGCAAGACTAGCTGAAACACCACCCATAGTGGGGTCGGTTAATACAGAGATAAAAGGAAGTCCTTTGTCGGACATTCTTGCCAGAGCTGCACTGGTTTTAGCCATCTGAAACAAAGAAATTAGCGCCTCTTGCATTCGCGCCCCACCACTAGTTGAAAAACAAACTAGTGGCATCCCTTCTTTAATACAACGAGTGGCTGCTCGAACAAATTTTTCACCAACCACTGATGCCATTGAACCTGCCATAAAGTTAAATTCAAAAGATACCGCGACTACAGGCAATCCCTTTAATTCTCCTTTATAAGCGACTAAAGCATCATTTTCACCAGAAGCACTTTGGGCCGCACTTATTCTATCTTTGTAACGCTTTGAATCTTTAAATTTAAGTTGATCGATCGGCTTTAGTTCAACACCAATCTCTTCTAAATGGCCTTGATCTAAAAAGTTTTCAAGTCTTGTTCTAGCAGAAATCCGCATATGAAAAGAACACTTAGGACAAACTTCTAATGTCCGTTCAAGTTCAGCTCGGTATAAAACAGCATCACATCTTTTACATTTAGCCCATACGCCTTCAGGCACTGACTTTTTTCGATCTGCTAGGGATGTCGTTCTTTTAGGTAATATACGTTCAAACCAACTCATAAAATGCTCTACTTATAACTGTTTAAATATTTCGACCAAAAAATATGCGGCTATTCTAACACCCTTTAACAAAAGGTTAAGGAGTTTAACTATATAAACTGGTCTAATCTGTGACAAAAATAAAACTTAAAAATTCACCTATATATTCATTAATACTCACTATTCTAAAACATCTGGTAGCATTAAAGGACCTAACGGCATTTTGGGGATTTGATACTCTTCGGGGTAACTTACTTCGATTAGGTATAATCCGTCTGGTTTTGCAGTCATTGGCGCTTGTGTTCTATCCTGCTTTTCGAGTACCAAAGCAACATAATCAACTTCTTTTCGGCCTGAACCCACCTCAATTAAACAACCTACAATATTTCGAACCATATGATGTAAGAAAGCATTGGCCTTAATATCAACAATAATAAAATCTTGCCAGCGGCTAACAGCTATTTTTTGCATCAAACGGAATGAGGTTGGAGATTGACAGGAAGACGCTTGAAACGATGCGAAATTTTGCTCGCCTAACAAAGCTTGAGCAGCTTGGTGCATTTTACTTGCATCTAAGGGGTATCTATAAGGCGTAACTTTACCCGCTAAAATAGCAGTTGGGTATTGAGTGTTTTGGATCAGGTAACGATACCTTCGAGAAAAAGCACTATGCCTTGCATGAAAATTATCAGGCATTTCTTTTGCCCAAACAATGCTAATATCTTTGGCTAACTTTGTATTGGCACCTAAATACCAAGCTTTTAATTTACGCTCACTTGTAAGGTGAAAATTAACCACTTGGCCTGTGGCGTGTACCCCAGTATCAGTTCTTCCTGCACAAAAAACGCTCACAGGGTGGTTCGCTATTTGAGATAGCGCTTCTTCTAAATTTTGCTGAACTGACGGCGAATGCGACTGTCTTTGCCACCCGCAATATTGACTGCCTGAATATTCAATACCTAATGCAATATTCATGTTTTACCTACAAGATAAATCAGTGGTAATTGAGCATAAAAAAAGACGGTTAAACCGTCTTTTTTTATGCTCGTAATATAGCTTAATCAGCTTTTTCGATCAAAGCTTTCGCTTCTTCTTTTTGAGACTCGCTACCGTCAGCTAGTACTTCGTTCAAGATCTCTTTAGCACCATCAGAATCGCCCATATCAATATACGCTCTAGCTAAATCTAATTTAGTCGAGATTTCATCTTCAGCTTCGCCAGTTTCACCTTCACCTAAATCAGAGTCATCATCTTCGTCAAAACTGAATCCGTCTTCATCTAAATCAAGTGACATCTCGTCTGAATCATCACTGTCTAAATCAATATCATCTTCATCGTCCATATCGAATGACATTTCATCCAGAGTTTCATCTTCGTCATGAACTAATTTATCACTTTCTTCAGTATCATCTAACGAAAAGTCGTCTTCATCTAGCGCGTCGAATGTTTCAGTTGCAGCCTCAGATTCACTTGGAGTGTCGCTAGCTTCGCTAATATCATCGTCTAACTCATTATCTAAACCAATATCCATATCAAGGTCAAACTCTTCATCGTCACCTAGCTCTGGTTCAACTTCTGGCTCTATGTCCAAATTGAACTCTTCTTCATCTGACTCCATATCACTATCAAGACTAAAATCATCTTCATCATTATCAGCATCTAAGCTAAATGATTCTTCAGTAGTGTCAGTCTCATCATCTAAGCTAAAAGCACCATCTGCTGTTTCTGAACTGTCTGAACCTAAGCCTTCCTCTGAGTCTAAAGTTGTATCCGACTCAGCTGAGTCTTGATCTGAATCAAAGCCATCATCATCGCCGCCAAAAATATCTTCAGTGGAAGGCAAATCAAACTCATCTTGATCATCTGATGCTTCAGACCATGCTTGCTCTCTCATAGCATTAATTTTTTGTTGCCAATCTTCGGAGTCAACCGCTTGCAATACGTCTTCCGCTAATGCGTCAAACTTATCTTTGTTTTCATTCTCAGCATAACATTCCATCAATTTAACTTTCAAATCGGAACGAATAGGATTATCTTCAATCGACTCTAATAATAAGCTTTCAGCTTGTTCAAATTTTCCATAAGCAATATAAATATCGGCTTCACCAATTGGATCAAAACTTTCATCTTCAGAATCAGCCACTTCATCCTCAGTTTCATCCATGTCGAGGTCATCTAACATGTCATCACCAACATCAGGCAGTTCAAAAGTTTCCGTGGTATCCATTGAGCCTGCGCCCGCACTAGCCACTAAATCATCTTGAAAATCTTCCTCTTCCATACGTTTGCGCATACGCCAGAAAACTATCAATGCAATAAAAACAACTCCCCCAACAATGCTAGCAAGCATTGTGGTAGAGCCTAATATTTGGTCAACTAATCCCTTGTCTTGTGGTGGAGTAATTATTTTTGGCACCACTCGTTCAACTTCTTTAGGCTCAACAGCTTTTTCTTCTGCAGCTTGTGTTGAAACAGTTTCAGTTTTATTTTCACTGGCTACTTCAGGTTCTGATCCAGCGTCGTCAGATAAACTTGAATCAGCCATTTGATTTTGTTGCTCAGTATCACCATCAGTTAATGACGCTGAGTTATCTTCTGACCCTTCTTGGGATTGAGTCAATGCAGCTAACTCAGCATCTGCAATATTGACAGCAGAGTCGTCTTGAACCGTATCTAATTTCTCTAACAGATCAGATAAACGTGCTCTTAGTTCATCATTTTCAGCTTGTAAGGTTGCACTTTTTTCTTGTGAACGAATTAAATCATCTTGTGTTTGAGATAACTCATTACCAGAACCACCACTAACACCGAGATCTTCGCTATCTTGAGTTGCTAGAGATAATCTCGGCTCACTAGATTGCTCAGTACTAGCGCTTGAAGTTTGTGTGTTACTGACAACGCTGCGAGCACCGCCAGACTTCCATTGACGATTTTGTAATACCACATCTTGCAATGCTGCACGATGAGGAACTTGGCTTATAGTCTCTGCATCCGGGATATTAAGTACTTTACCGCGCAATAAATTATTAATATTGCCTTTGGCAAAAGCATCTGGATTAGCTCGGTAAATTGCAACTAAAGTTTGATGTATTGTAACTTGAGAGTTAGGTCGAGTTTGATTGGCGATACCCCATAGTGTATCGGTTGATGAAACAGGACCAAAGCTGCTTCCGCTAAAGTTTTTTTTACTCGCTTCTTCAGTTCTTACTGGCTCTGAATTGCTTGATTGAGAATTGCTTGCTCGTGAGTCCTTCGTCTGCGCTTGCTCAATAGTTGTTGAAGCTGACTCTTCAAATATCGGAGGATCTAACAAAAAAGTATATTCTTTAACAAATCGACCTTTAGGGTAGTTAAGTGCTACAACAAAGTTTAAAAAAGGTTCTTTAATTGTGTCGTGAGTCGACATTTCAATGATCAATTGGCCTTCTTTATTACGGATAGTTTTAAACCGAATATCATTTAGAAGGAATAATCGCTCTACACCTACTCGCTCAAATTCTTCCTCTGTTGCTAGCGATAATTTCAACTCGTGCTTCGCTAAGTCTTCAACTGATAATAATTCAATTTGTGCTTTGAGAGGCTGATTTAAACCCGATTTAAGTTCTGATTTTCCTAAACCTACCGCGAAAACAGCGGTAGAAAAACAAGCGACTGTAGAGATGCTCAAGAGGATTAGTTTGCGAAACATACGCTGATTCCCTTTTATATTAACCTTTTTGCTTTAAATTTTTGACGTAATTCTTATTGATTGGCTTAATAAAATTAGACATTTTTCTATCAATTTATTGAACCATTCCATAAGGTTACAGCAATAACTTAAGACTATTCTTTATATTATTGCGCTAACTATAGCTTATAATTAGACTTTTACCAATAGCTAACCCGTCACAATTCTGATAATTGAAGGCTAGAGATAGGCAAAAATCTTTCACTTAACTAAGTCTAGCCAAAAAAATGCTATTTAATAGTTTTATCGAAAGATATTTAACCCGAACAATTTAATCCGACCAAAAAAATAGGGCTACGCGCCCTATTTTAATAAAACTATCGAATTCAATATTTAGATAATTTCTGAATCAGCATCCATCATCTCAATATACCCATTCTCTACCTTGCAACACAAACGGCTCACGTCAGGTAGTACTTGTTTTGTATAATAACTCGCTGCCAATAATTTTCGAGCGACGAAGGTTGAACATTCCATAGTTTCAAGTGAGTTAACCATTTTAAGCCACATCCAACCATAAATGAGGTGTCCAGCAGCATGCAAATAATCAACGGCTCCGCCTTGGATTTCATGAGAGCGACTTGCAAAGTTTTGTCTTAGCCAATGAGTGGTTTTCTTAAATTCAGATAACGCTTGTTTCAAAGCCACACTCAATTCTTGTGCCTGACTAGAGTCAGTGGAACCCGCTAATTCTTGCTCGATTAAGTGATACAAGTTTTCCATTAATCCTGCTTTATCTAAACAAACTTTGCGCACCAATAAGTCTTGAGCCTGAATACCATTAGTTCCTTCATAGATCTGAGCAATTTTTGTATCTCTAACCAACTGCTCCAAGCCCCATTCACGAATAAAGCCATGACCACCTAAAACTTGCAAACCATGATTACAAGATTCAAAACCTTTATCGGTAAAAAATGCCTTTGCTATCGGTGTTAATAGCGCCATTAAATTGGATGCTAACTCGCGCTGAGACTCTTCCGGGTGGTGGTACTGTTTATCGATTTGCAGTCCCATAAAAACAGCTAAAGCACGCCCAGGTTCTGTATAAGCTCTCTGTTGCATGAGCATTCGTCTAACATCAGCATGTTCTAAGATACTCGCTATATCACCTTGTGAGTTTTTGCCTTGTTTGCGTTCACCTGCATAAGATTTTGCTAGTTGATAAGACATTTCAGCTAATCCAATGCCCTGAATACCAATTGATAAACGCTCTAAGTTCATCATAGTGAACATTGCAAATAGACCGCGATTTTCTTGCCCAACCAAATATCCTTGCGCGTCATCAAAATTCATCACACAAGTTGCAGATCCTTTGATCCCCATTTTATGTTCAATGCTGCCACAACTAACTCCGTTAGCTTCGGCTAACGAACCATTTTGATTAACTTTAATTTTAGGTACTAAAAATAAACTGATCCCCTTTGGGCCGTCAGGTGCACCGGGTAATTTTGCAATCACCAGATGGATAATATTTTCACTGAGATCTTGCTCCCCGCCAGTAATAAAGATCTTAGTGCCATTTAGTTGATAGGTTCCGTCAAGGTTAGGTGAGGCTTTTGTTTTAATAATGCCGAGATCAGAACCTGCGTGAGGTTCGGTTAATCCCATAGCGCCAGCCCATCGCCCCTCTAGCATTGGTGGTAAATAAGTTTGCTTTAGTTGTTCGTTTGCATGGGCATGGATAGCGTGATAAGCCCCATTGGTTAAGCTCGGATATAGACAAAACGAAGTATTCGCTGAATAAACCATCTCTTCGGTTAACACGTGCAATGCTTTAGGAAGACCTTGCCCGCCAAACTCAGGATCGCCAGAAGTCCCTTGCCAACCACTTTCGCAATACTCTTGATAGGCTTGTTTAAATCCCTTTGGGGTTGTTACTTTGCCATTTTCAAATGAACAACCTTCTTCATCTCCACTTCGGTTGAGCGGAAATAACACATTTTCTGAAAATTTAGCCGACTCTTCTAATATCGCTCTATAGAGCTCCATATCGAACTCTTCAAAACAAGCTATTCCTGCAAGAGAAGTTTGAATATCAAAAACCTGCTTTAACAGAAAATTCATTTCATTGAGTGGTGCTCTATAACTCATAATTGCCCTATTAAATTTAGTTCTTCATGAAAACAATAGCTCATATCTAACTGAGTACACTAATAACATTTGGTACTTAAGTCGCTAAAATTGCTTAAATGATATTAAAGCCATAAAAAAAGGCTCTAAATAGAGCCTTTTTTGTGCGCTAGAAGGATTCTAACACATTTATTCAAACGCGTGTTTTAATCTACTTTTCCTTTGTTAAAGTGCTTCCAATATGAAGCCACGGTGCTCTTCATATCTTTGTGCAATAGCAAAATTCCAATTAAATTAGGAATAGTCATTAATGCCACAGTTACCGCAGATAGAGCCCAAACAATGCTGGCGTCGATTAAAGGTGCCACAAAGAATGCGGAGATATAAACAATACGGTAAGGCAGTACAGATTTCTCACCAAATAAATAAATCATGGCTCGGTCGCCGTAATATGACCAAGCAATAGCAGTACTGAATGCAAACAAAAGTAAGCCGATTGCAACTATATACTGTCCATATTCCCCTAAGAATCCTCGGTTAAACGCTTCAGAAGTTAATTTAACAGAATGGACTAAAGACTTTCCAGAAATGGACAGTTCTGCTGGAGCCATTTGTTTATCACTTGAATCGAATTTACCACCAACTAAACTTAATTGACCGCTATAGGCTTCACCTTCAACAGAATAGATAACGCCTTCAGCAATAGAACGCGAAGCGATAAGTGTCACGTCAGAAGACACCATTTTACCGCTCTTTATATCAACGACACCGGTATAATTTGTGACCCCACCGGTCTCTTCATTTGATGGATCTAAAAATTTAAATAAATTAGTTCTATCAGCCGTCTCGTTATCAACATAAGTTCCGGAGACATATTGCATATCGGTTTGATCAAATTCGTTTTGAATTTTCTCTGTCCATACACCTGAAGACAAGATCATTAGACCTGTAATGGTACAGATAATGATGGTATCAATAAAAGGCTCTAATAGTGAGACCATACCTTCTGATGCAGGTTCATTACCTTTAGCACTCGCATGAGCAATTGCGGCAGAGCCTTGCCCAGCTTCATTAGAAAACAAACCGCGATTAACGCCGCGCTGCATTGCAAAAGCAAAGCTAGCCCCTAAAAAGCCACCGACAGCCGCACTGCCTGTAAATGCATACTCAAAAATTGAAATAAACGAAGGTACTACATTCTCAATATTATAAAAGATAACACTTAACGCCCCAATGATATAAATTGCCGCCATTGTCGGCACTATTTTTTCTGCCACATGAGCAATACGCTTGATGCCGCCGATAATTACAAAACCAAGTATGCAAGCCAACACAAGACCAGTTAACCATTTCTCAATTCCAAAAGAAGCATCCAATCCAACCGCGATACTATTGATTTGTGGCATATTTCCACTACCAATAGAACTGATAACGGTTGCAATCGCAAACAGTACGGCTAACCATTTCATGTTCAACTTCTTTTCCATAAAATACATTGGTCCACCGGCCATGGTGCCATCGGCTGTTTTTTCACGGTATTTATGAGAAAGCGTTACTTCAACAAATTTGGTCGTCATACCAAAAAATGCAGTTACCCACATCCAAAACAATGCAGCTGGACCGCCAAGATATAACGCAAATGCAACACCGCCAATATTACCTGTACCAACAGTGCCAGAGAGTGCTGTTGTTAATGCCTGAAAATGAGTGGTATCACCTGGGGCATCATCTTTTGCATATTTACCACGAAGTATTCTGGTAGCATGTGCAAAATATTTTATTTGAGGAAAACCTAGATAAATAGTGAAAACAAGCCCAGTGCCCACCAGCAAAGGCATAAAATAAACCGCTGATCCGAGATAGACATCCATACTCGTAAGAAAATTGATTATTGCGTCCAAAAACCTGCCCCTTTTTTTATGTTATTTGTAATTATTGGGAGACAGTATAAA
>Ga0114899_1000987_pt1 | contig 17727 bp, 30 predicted proteins | sample MalvireepMed_215_FD_83497 | JGI IMG/M metagenome (GOLD analysis project Ga0114899, IMG submission 83497) | Marine viral communities from the Global Malaspina Expedition - Malaspina viral metaG DeepMed_215 | ecosystem: Environmental > Aquatic > Marine > Oceanic | place: Mediterranean Sea...
CATAATCCAAAATAGGATTAACATTATTATTTTGTCTATAATCCATAATGCGATTAATAGTGTTAATTTTGTATTTACTCTAGATTTAGGGTAGGGGGTTTTGATTTCCATTCATCCATTTCATAATATAGATCAGCATGTTCACCACACTCAGTACAAGTATCACTATCAGGCCATCCTGGATAGCTAAATTGTGCTCCACAACAATTTGATATAGGATCATCTTCAGGCCCTAACTCTTCATTTGGACCTAACATTTCTTCTTTTTCTCTGTAATATTCTCCTACTTTACTCATTCTTTCTCCTTAAGCTTTTCATATAAAGTCCACATTATTTCAGAAAAATAAATCTGATTCTTTCTACATTCATTAATATGACCTTTTTGTGTTTTATGCCATAGTCTAACTATATCATTAAGCTCCATCACTTTTAATCAAACTTTCCTTAGCCTGTTCTTCCATTACTTTATTGTTTTTTCCAGTTTCGGCTTCCATTTCATTAATACGAGCTTCCATCCAATCATGGAATGCAATATTTTCTCCATGAAATTCTACATAACCTATAAAGTAAGTTTGTAATTCCTGATACTTGCTAGCCAGAAGGTCTAGTTTCTGATGAGCATTAGCCAAGAGATTTTCATATTGAGAATATCCAAGTTTCTTCTTTTTTTTAGTCATATACCCATCCTTATCTTAATTCTTTTTACATCAGTTTGTAGTGTACTTACGACATTTGTTAAATTAGAAATAGTTTTATGCATAAGCTCTAAATCAGTTGTAGATTTTTTTACTGGTTTTTTAGTCTTTGTTGTCATGTTTTTTTTCTCCATTGTTTTAAATAGCATTTTGGACAATATGGTATTATATTATCATAAACCACTGCTTTTTTGGTGCATTTCGTACATTTTAAATCCTGTACATGGGGAGAGCCACTTTGTTTCTTGGTTTCCGTGGACCGACCTCCCCCCACTAGTATATTACCTTCTGCAGTTATATTCTGATCATGCCTCTTAGAAGCTGCAGTATACTCAGGAATTTTCATACGATTTTCTTGATTTTCTTAAAATACAGTTAGGATAAGCCATCATCCATTCATATATCCACCATGCTTCACCTTTATTACTAGCTGTTAATGCAGCCTTCTTCTGCCTATGATGGTCTGACATATTACGATATTTCTTAATAAATACCCAATACTTTTCTGCTTTAGGTACTTTAAATCCTTTTAATCGTATGATCTTCATACTATTTTAGACCTCTAACATATTCTTTTTGTACAAGTCTCACTCCAGGAATAGAAGCTCCTTCTTTGAGTTCTTCCAAAATGCGTTTCTTGTCCAGTTTAGTTGTTATGACTTCTATGTAGTATTCTTCTGGGATTAAATCCTCTTCTATGACATCAACTGCCCCAGCAGATTTGCTCACTTTTAGTGGATTAAATTCAGTATGTTCAGGCAATTCACCGATTGTTTGATGAGCACCAATAACAAGTCCTTTAATACGTTCTTGAGCATTTTTTAATGTCTTAACATATTTAGTAAGCTTGTCAATTTGCTCCCTGAAAATACTAATTTGTCCTTCTACATTGCGATAAAACCAATAGATACCATCTTCTTTGCGATGTAATTCCACATAGAGTTCGTCTACTCGTTGCATGACGTCTTCTTCACTTGTTAGTTGAACATCATGTCGAACTAACGCTAAATCACTAGCAATGTCAAGAATTGATCTTTTCATATGCTCCTTTTTCTTCGCTTTTGATTCGTACTCCATCAACCCAAACTCTAACATTAAGATTTTCTTTTTCTCTGTTTGCTTCAGATTTAATATGAAGTTGAGAGATAAGACCATCTGTACCTTTGCTTGGATTGATACTTATTATTTTGTTTGCATTATATGCAATACGAAATGAACCTTTTGCTGATGCAAGATTCATACCATCTGCATAAGCAGATTTAGTTATTTCACTTATTGCAAATACTACAAGATTATGCTGAACAGCAAGTTCCATAAGAGCCTGAGAAGCTTCTTCTACCTTCATATTATTGTCTTGTTTCTTGGATCTTAATAGACCCATATGATCTACAACAACAATTTCTGGCTTACGAGCTAGCATAGCAATTCTTTTTTGTATTTCAAATGGATAACAAGCTGAATAATCTATAGTCAACCAATTAAATCCTTCTGATACACCATTACGCATTGCTCTGTAATGTTCTCGTAACTCTTCTTCAGACCAACCTTTTTCTATTTGTACAAACCTAGACCACATTTGTCTCGGAGACATCTCCATTTCCATGAAATATGTAGGTTTTTTAAAGTAATTAATCCAATTTTGTAGTAACATTGTCTTCATTGCTTTTGGTGGAGCTTGTACAATTACTACTTCACCAGGGTAAACAGGAAAATACTGTCCATATTGCTCACCAAGATTTATACCTTTTAAATCAGATGCATAAAAGTCTATTAATGTCTTTTCCATGTCATTAGCAGTCATTACAAGATTACCAGCTTTTGCTTTATATAATCTACAAGTATTTTGACAATGTTTATCCATTAATACATCCTGACATCCATATCTATATCCAGTACCACCATGTCCAGTGTAACAATTTTCAATAATGGAATCCATTTCATCTATTGTAAATGGCTTTTCATCTGTAGTTACTCTTTGTCGCCAATTTTCCATTACTGTTCTTACTGTTACCTCTGGATACATCCATCTTAGGTGTGCAGCTATACGCAGCGCAGATCCATGTCTATTACCTATGTTGACTCCAGCCATCATAGTTTGTATACAAGGATAATTAATAGGATCTGGTTTTCTACCTAATTTTGTACCATCAACAAATGCTTTCTTTTTTGATTTTGTTTCTGTGAATACATCAAAAACAGGTTCACATTCAGGTAATTCAGGATGATATTTAGAAGGAAATGTAGCTTGTTTAACAATAAGCTTTATATCGTTATGTAACATCTTAGGATCAATACATATCTTCCACTTTCCAGATTTACTATTTCTAGTATTATTTAATCTTATAATACGTGTTTTGTCAGTAACAGAATGATCTGCATATTCAAAGATACCAGCATGTGTTAATGCTTGTTTAACCTTAATATGTAGATTTTTATCTGGTTTCCATCTGAAAGCTGTAGATGGTATTCCTACATGAAATCCAGTACCAGAAAAATAGATATTAAATGGTATAAGAAGATCTTGTAAAAGTACTGTTAAACCGATTGTTTTTTGTCTAGCTTCTTCAGGTAAAGTACCATCTACATCAAGAAGAAATTCATCTGGCATATATAATAATCCATCATATCCAGATAACTTATTGTGTTCACGAAAAAATTCTTTAATATAATCATCATAATCATATAAACTTATAAATGTATCTTTTGGCATATTTTGCCAATCAGATACTTTAGATGCTTCAATGAAATGATGCCTATTATGTACTGATAATGCCATTTCTTTAATCATGTATTACTCTCCAATTTTAAATGAAATCCTCTGATTTCTTTTCTTATATCATTTGCAATTTGATGTCTTTCATCCCATAGCCTTCCACGCAAGGACTTATCTTCTTGTTGTATTTTCCTTCTGCATCTGGAAATGGATTCAAAACTGGGAAGTTTTCCTTTTGCAATTAACATTAGTAAATCTTTTCCACTTAATTCATCAATGGTGACAAGTCTTTTAAACCATATGTTCGCTATTAATCTGTTATCGTTATCACGTAATACAGGATGTTTTTGTAATGCATGCTGTATCTCGGTTGCCAAATTAAAAATTTTCATTATATCTCCTTAAAAATACAAAGAGGAGTGGTAGTACTGAAACAGTACACACACAGACTCCTCTCTGTATTTGTTTATTGACTGTTAAGTCGACTAATTAGAATGGAAGATCATCATCTGCAGTAACTAGTTCTTTTTCAGAATGTACTACAGTACCATTGTTAGATAAAGTACCTTTTCCATAGTTAGCAAATTGCTCTTCAGCTTTTACTTTGAACCTACGAACTGCATCTTCATCATATGATTCAGCTTGATTAGTGAAAACAGTTGGTGCAACAGTACTATATGCACGAGAAAATTGTCTTTCCTCGCCATCAACAGTAACAGGCTCTTTATAGAAAAGAACATTAAGTTTTTTTCCAATGAGCTGATCTGCATCATCATTTAAAGCAATACGCTTTTTCCCATCTTCTTCCAATACTTCAGTAATGCCAGCATTGGCAAAACGAAATAGTCTAGCAATACGCCATTCTTCTTCCGTTTTTTCATTATGTTTTGCCCATGTACGCATATTAAAGTTATCAGGATATCCCTCAAAAGTAATATCCAGTACAGGGGTATCATTTGATTTGCCATATTTAGCTGTAGCAATCGTTAATTCATGCCATCCAACAGTATAATCGGCAGAATTTTCAAATAAGGTTATAGTTCTCATACGTTCACTCCATTTGTAGTTTGCGTTACTTGATTGTTAGTCTCTGCCATTGTTAGATCCTTAGGATCGACTGAAACTAATTTTTTTTTAGTTCCAGGTATTAAAGTTTGCAGAGCATATGTTTTACCACTTCCAGGACTGCCAATTACAAGAATCTTACATCCTTCAAATCCTCTTTTTCTAGCAGCTTCTATTGGAAGTTGATAATCTTGTGGTATTTTAAGTGGAAGAAGCTGTGTCCTATCTTTAGCATGATCATATTTTTCAGTACGACCAGTATGCCAGAAATATTTAGGTTCTCCATTTAAACTGAGTTCGGTTGTAGTATAAAATACAAAATCAAACCATTTAGCAACATCTTCTTTAGTTGAACCATCAATATATGGAATGATTTTATTATTGCCATCATCCATAGTTTGGACTTTAGCATGACAATTACACACTACAATACCAGGTATTCTTGAAATATAATCAAGAGATCCATCAAGCTTATGCTTTAGAACACCCCAATCTTGCAATTTCATTACACCAGTTTTCTTATTTACTAAACTTCTCTGAAACTTTTTAGATAGTTCAGAAAAAGTATCAATTACAAAAGCATCTATTTCAACACCAGATTTAGGCATAATTTTCATAGATTCTTCCTTTACCTCTACAGGCCCAATTTTCTTTGTGATCTTAACTTCTTTATGGGTGTAGAGACTTCTTAATATATCTTGGAATGCATCCCAAGTTGATGGAGCTAACATATGATGACCAAACAGTTCTTTTAATGCTTTAGGTCCACCAAGTGTTTGACTACCATGCTCTAAGTCAAAGTACAGTACTTTCATTGATTCTCCTTGTGAGATTGTGGTTGGAATGTGACCTGTGTCACATAGTAAATTTACAAATATCCGTGGTTTTATACAATACAAAAGTATATGGGAGTGTCAATAGGGGCTGGAAAAAGCCAAGTATATGCTTTTTAAATTGTAGTAATTAAACTACGAGGTAATGCCCTGGACTGCTCACGCAACATCTCTCCACTCCCACAATTCTTATTTGCCTATTTTATCCAGCATCATTGTAGGAAAATTAAAACTAAAATCTTCATTAAATGGTTGTTTAGTAGCATATTTTCTTACTGAATTAGCTATGAAACTACCACTCATATAGGAACAATAAGTAGTTGCTTTCATATTGCATGGTTCAGATGCCATTTTGGCATTACTATACCAGATTTTTTTATACTTTTGTACTGTAGGTTTCTCAATAATATATTGTTGGTAGTGTTCAGCTCCCATTCTACCATCTATTATTAATTTGGGACATTGTTGTGTTGCACATAAGATTTCAACGGCTTTTAATCTTGCATCCATATTATCAAATGCTAATACAGCAATATCTTTTTCTCCATTGTAGAGATATTCGTTGAAATATCCCTCAATACATTCTATTTTTACGCTTGGATTAATATCTTGTAATATACAACTTAATGCTTTTACTTTAGTTAATCCAATGTGTCTATGGTCATATTGTGAGACACCAATGTTTACATCTTCTACTTTATCCATGTCATACAAAAAGAAGTTTATTGAACCACTTCTTGCAAGTTGAACAGCTGCGGAACTACCTATAGCCCCGCAGCCTAGAATGTGAAAGGTGTATTCATGTAGATTACTTACAATACCTTTTGATCTATTGTTAATAGTACATTCCATTATAGCTTCTTACCTCCATAGTTTCTCCATCATATTCTATATATTCATCAGGATCATTAAATTCAAGTTCAGGTTTTACTTCACTTAATGTAATTATTTTAACTGAGAATAAAGAACCAAGCTTTTTTAGATTATTATTGAACTTTTCTACTTCTTTAATGTAGTTAGAATGTTCCATACCTTCACTAACAAGACTATCCATAATCTCTATCACAAATGAATAACAAGCACTATAGTCTTTGCTTTCTAAGCCAGTAGTTTTTGGAGCATTAAGATCAATACCATGATTTATCCTTCTTTCAGCAAAGCCACCATATTTATTATCATCAAAGATATCACTTTGATAATGATTATATGTAGAACTACCCTTTTTATAAGTAAATGATCTAGTAGAACACAATTCATTCACTTTATCTACTATCTTTTTAGGAACTTCTTTTTCTCCCTGCCCTAAGAGTTCTAGTTCAGTATCTAAATACATTGCTACAGGTTTCCATAATGATACACGGAATTTATTTTCACGTTTCAGATTTACGACAAGAGCAAAGCTCATATCTCCATCAGAATATTCTTCAATTCCTTTTATATCAGTAGGACTCCAAAATACACCCATAGTATGATGAGAATGCCACCAACAGAATCTAAAGTTCTTTTTACCATGTTTTTTCTGTGCCTGACAATAGTAATTTGCAAGAGCTTCTTGATCAAGATCACAAGTTGAACCTGCAATCTCCTGTTTTAGAATTACTGGATCTGTTACAATCCAATCACCGTCTTTATCTTGATAGCAAATTGACATGCCACCTATTTCACATTTATGTTCATCATATGCTGCTTTAGCATAGTTAATTATGGTATTATAGTCTTTTGGTGAGATATAATATCCTGTTTTCATCGACTTTCTCCTATGTTTATTGCGCTACCATTTCTAGCAGCCCATGCTATTACCCGCTCTTCGGGTGTCATGTTTATTTCAGGGATGTTAGTACTTTGCCCTGCATGTATGGCTTCTGTTTCTGTTAACAATCTTTGCAACTCTTCAATACTGAATGTTTCATGTTCATTACGAAAAGTATAAGCATCTTCATGATCATCTTCACATCTATTTTCTTCTTCACCATAGTGAATGAAAAGTAGTTGATCCATTACTTCTTCCCATAGTCGTGTTTTGAATATAAAATCTAGTACATCTATGTGATTACCAGGATAGTTAGTTCTGGTTTTCCACCAAAAATATTCAAGATTTATTTCAGGATTACATTCAAGCACATTATCAAGTTCAGCATTCGGATCAATAAGATCTTTTACCATAGTACTATCTTGAAGAACTGGAAAGTTTACTTCATTTCCAAGCATATGTTGACTACCAGCTGAATTTTGCAAAAGACTCCTACACATAAGAAGTAATATTCCAGCTTCCCATTGACATTCTTCATCTGTTTCAGGATCATTATATTCTATTATTTTAGGAAAACTACAAGCATCATAATTCACAACTGTTCCATTATCCATTGCATATGAATAATCGGATTTAAACTGACAGTTATCGCAAGGATTTTCTGTACTAATTTCATTTGAATCTGAATATATTCCATAATCATCAATACAATGGTTCAAATCAGCAGATTTTATACCTTTCCAGGTACAAGTTCGCATATATTCTGTAGGATCAAATGATTCTGATCTACTTCTATTATCACTTCTTCTTAATGTCATCAGTTTTGTATGTGCTTCTTCAGGAAATCCATGAAAACATATATGAATACGATTTAATGGGTTAGTATTAGGAATGTGATATCTAGTTAACCAATTTGTACATAAGACACGTAAAGCATCATAATCTTTTGATTTTATGGCTGTTCGTATATTACTATCCATATCACCTGTACAAGTATTATTAATCCAATCATCATTTATGGAATTATAACTGTATCTTCTTGATACGTATGGATGTGAAATACCTTTATACAGAGAAGATAACTTTGCATTAGGATTACCTAAACCACTATATCCATTCATGTTACTATTATTGCTACATGCTGCATTCAAGTAGATAAAGAAATTGAAAGACCATTTTAAGTCTATATCTCCCCAAGGAATTACTCCTATTATTTCATCTACACCTGTATGTACAGTAATTGCAACATCTTTTATACTTAAATAAGTCCATATTTTCATATTATTCCATTGATCTGAATCATTTACAGAATATTGAGGTAAACCTATTAGTAAGTTGTTTTCAGGATATTGTGAGTTAAATTCTTCTTGTCTGGATATAAATGCATTCCTTTCTTCATTCCATTTTTCTGCAATTAATTCAGTATTATCTACCCAACTATTATCACGATTTCTTTGTTGCCACATTCTTGATTCAATTTCACATGCATCAGACCAAAACTGTCTTCCTCTCCATTGAGCATACTGTTGTATTCTATCACGAAGAGAATATATACCTCTGGGTTTCATGTTAAATCTTAAAGCATATTTGGTATATGCAGTTTTTAGCTTATCATATGTGCCAGGTCTAAATCTGAATTTATTGGTTATTCTGATAACATCTATTCCATTACCAAAAGATTCATTGAAGTTACTAATTTTTTGTAGTAATTCACCTTGTGGACCTATATAAATTTTATCAACCATCTCACTTATATTTAAATTAACTTCAGATATGGGTATAATTTCATTCCGATTCACAGCTTTCTCCTTTGTTTTTAATTTTTTGGGCTATTTTTAATGCATCATCATATCCATTTACAATTTTACCCAATATTTCAATAGATATAGATGGATAATTATGATTATGCTCTGTTATAACAACAAAATCATTTTTATCTATTCTAAAATATCCTATTGGCTCTTCATTATATTCTACTGCAAGCAAATTAGAATCTATATCTTCGTAATTCCAAACTATTGATGTACTCATATTTTCTCCTTTGATTTTATTAAATAATATCCTTTACTAGGTTTATATCCAACTATTCCCATATCCATTAATGGTTTACACAGACTATTGAATATTCCGTGCATTCTTAGATGTTCAGTTGGATGCAATTCATGAATATTTGTGATATCATCATCTGTTTTAACCATATTAATATGATGTAAATGATAACCTTCTTTTGGCTTTCTGCCATAATAATCTATAAAGTTATCTTTATGTCTTGTGCTCCTAACAACTAAACCTGTTTCTGGATCTTTTCTTTTCCTACATTTATATCCTTGAATTATTCCATAATCATTCCACCATTTACCATCATGTTTATCTTGCATATCATGAAACATACCTCTATCCATACATTTTTTTGTACAAGTTGGTTTGAGATTTTTTTCATATGAAGTCCAAGCTTGAAGGCAATCTTTATCACACATATAACATTTTAATCCAGAAACATATGTTACACCACTAGCCTTTCTGTACTTAGTATCTCTAGGTAAATGAGCTTGTTCTTCTAATATCTTTACTTTATGACCATTTCTAATCATAACTCTATACATATCAGCTATCCATCTTTTAAATGCCTTAGTGGAATTGAAAGAAACATGTCTTGAAATATGTTTTGGTATATCTTGTCTTTTACGAACAATACCATGAATAACTACTTTTTGTGTATCATCATTAATTGAATCCTTAATGTCTAATATTTCTAAAGGTAAAGTCCATTGAGATGTATCATAGATAGTTTTATAAGATAGTCTATAATTTCCATCATCTCTTTCAATTATTTCACCTCCAGTATCTTTTGCTTTTTGGTATAAATTTTCTAATTTCACAGTTATTCCTTTTTATTTAAGACAATAAAAAAGGGAGACAGTTACCCATCTCCCTTCTCTAAAAGTTACTATGTGGTCTAGTTACTTGCCACCACCTTTATCATTTTCTACTGCTGCTACAAGATCACCTTCTGCTAATTGATGTGAATCTGTTACATTCGCACCACCTACTGATACAGATGATCCAGTTGGTATATCAAGTTCTGTACGTAAAGCTCCAATATTGGCTGCATCTACTTCTTTTTCTACAAAACCACCACCTGCTAATACTTTTATTTTTAGTGCCATGATTGTTGACTCCTTCTTCTTATTATTCTGTTAGTTCGCTCACAAATGAGCTTTTTTATTGATTCGTTACTACAGGGACAATATTCAGCATAACTGTAAGATTCACCGTTATGATCCCCAACATACTCGTAATGTACTCCATTTAAACAGACAGTACATAACTTACGTTTTATTTTAGTTATATATTTTAATATAACACTTATTTTATAGTTTGATTTTATGTTTTCCCTCTTCATCATTTCCTCCCGTAAATAAATCTCTATAAATATATCTTAATTCTTTTGTTATAGCATGTAATATATGTAATACTTCTTTGTTAATACATCTTTCTCTTGCTCTTCTCAGCTGAAACTCATGTCGCATCAATCTTTGCTTTAGATATGCTTTAGGATCCACTGGATCACCTTTGTTTAAATATTTTTTGAATTTTTTCACGACTTAATATATATGTTAAAATGGAGGGGAAAACAAGAATTTATGTCTCCCCCATCCATTTATAGCCCATTTACAAGAGTTAACTAAAAGGTATAACCCATTAGCTTGTTAGATTTTTTAGCAAGGTTTAAAGCACGAGAATATGCTTTTTCTCTCTCTTGGTCATTATTCTCGATATCTTCATAAAAATCTAATAACTCATTCACTCTAGTATCAATAAGAACAGCATCACACACTGGTTTGATAATTTGATAATAAGCTCCTGGTGCCGATGATTTTGCTTCCATTGATGAGTTTCCTTTTACTAGTATTGTCATTTTACGGATCTCTTTTTTAAAGAGACTAGGTTCTTCTCCTCCAATAATTAGGTAGTTGTATACCCAACTATTTCGTTATTTCCATTTAACTGAATTGCATTTGCTGGAACAGTGGTTAAGTTTTCACCTTTAGTTACAGGTTTAAAACTTTTATGCCATTTAGATACCAATGGAGTACCAGTTTCAATAGCTTTCAGAAGACGTGGAACAGGTATGAATTCACTTATAGCTGATTTTAATCTATAAGCAGAACCCACTGTTAACATCCATCTTAGTGCTTTTCTTAAGAATAATTTATCTGTACGTCCTGTATAATTCCTAAGTTGTCCAATAGCAATAGAAAATGTTATGGGAGATTTACCAACATTAACTATCTGTCTTAATGCTCTTCTACCACCTATTTCTTCTACCTTTTTGATGTTATAATGAGTAACAGCTTTTACCTTAGCACCATTAAGATAACGCTCAAGTTCTTGGCAAGCATTGATTTTCATTGTATCTTCATTACAAGCTACAAATAAATCATCAAAACGTTTATGACTAGTACTATTATGCATAACAACTGGTGCTTTCTTAATACCAAGAATTGTTAATGCTGTTAATCTGCGATTACCATCTATAACTGTACCATTATTCGCTATTATAATAGGACTTAATAATCCATTTTTACGAATATTAGATACCAATGATTTAAATCCATCATGAGTGTCATCTGTTCTTATTACAGGATTCAAAGGATTAAACTTCAATTTACTAAGAAGCACAGTTTTAAATACCATTGTTGCTTCCTTCAGAGTTGTAGTTTCTGTTACAACTGTTTTAGTAACTTTTTTAGCTCTCTTCTTCATTGTTTATTCTCCTTATTTATTTTTGAATTATAGCTTGTTACACTTTGGTATCATAGTAGTGTGAAATAACCCTGGAGTGTGCGGTCTCCAACAAACTAAGTTTATGCAATTTATTGTTTATCTCTTTGAGCTTTAATATATTGTTTTATTATATCTAAATGTCCTGAATACAATTTATCAACATTATATGCTCTTAATCCTTCTTCGATGGTCCATAAAGCATTTAGGGCATTACTTATTTGTCTTTCTTCAAGATCCATATTTGTTCCTTTCTAAATTAATGAGCAGGTAGCTAGTTCGATGTGTTCGTTAGTATTCATCAAGTCAATCTATAAAGACCAGTTGTAGATTTAAGAAGCGTACCTGCTCAAATTATGCCTCAATAAATACGGTAACGATTCATACCGAGATAATAACCAGAACAGGACGTCTGGGGTCCATGTGTCCATCATCTCATAGCTTAACGTACGCACAAATAGATATTGAGGCTTTGAAGAAGTTAAGTCTCGATTCCGAACTTCTTCTTATTTCCAACTATAAACAAAGATTTACTTTTAAGAATTTTATTATGCCTTGGCACCTTCCATTTTAGAGATTAAATCTCTCACCTCCTCAGGTAAACAGCCAAACTCATGTAAATCCTTAATTACTATTTTAAATAGTTCAGCTACTCGTTCTAGTGGGATATCTAAATTATGAGCTATCATGATCTGTGTTTGACTTATAGCCTCACAAAGACCTTCCCCAGCATCAGACATTGCACCTAAATGCAGGGTCATAAAACCAAGAGTTATTACATGTTTCATTGCTTTTTCATTATTGGTAAATTTATCATTTTGTTCGAAGGTAAATCTCCCTTATTTTATTATGTTCACGTTACTAGAAATTTATGAGAGAGTCGTCAATATCCTCACCACGATTCACGTAGCTTGATTGGCTTGACCCTTCCTCTACTCTCTCAATTATATTTAAATACCCTGAGATTACAGGTATGATAATCATTCTTTGGAGGGATTATCGGTGATTCCCCTCTTTGTCCACATACACTTGCGTATAGTAAATGATCAAGCTCAACAATTATAGATTGTCACTCTTATCGTTCAAGTCGTTTCAACAAGTACTTACATCATTACAAAGCGATCAACCCTGCACTGTGCTTTCATCATTAAACTGTTCAGATTGGCTACTGAATCAGCTCCCTATTCATTTACATGTAGGGAATTAGAGCTCTATGTTCTTGAACGCTAAGGAGTCTTTTCGCAACAGTGTTATTCTGTTATGATTAACGTTTATGCTAGGAAGGTGAATATAGCGCTCGATAGTTGTGGCTACATGCTCTTTTGAAGTACGCAATACCACTCTATATTCTATGCTCTGATTGGTTATCAGTCTACACGACATTTCACGACATATCTTTCTTTACAGTGAAGATTACCGTTTATATTGGGATCCAGCCTAACTACCAAAGCTTTAGCTTATGAGTAATATAAATATTACCCTCCCTTACGCATTTACCTATTGATATTTCTATCTCACCTTGATTTCCCACTCAAGAAGACAATTCATCTCAGGATACCCCATTGACTGTTGTCTGTTATACGCTTGCTTACGTGAACCATTACTGGCGCTACTAACTCTGCTCGAGCTTTTACTTTTACACATTGCTGTGCTTATTCTATATGGACTATAAGCAGCCCAATTCTTTATTACAGGTATAAACCTGCAGAGGAGGATAAGAAGCCAAGAGCTAAATATCCTCCAAAGAGGTCAAATTTATCATCAATGTCCCTCACCTTGTACTTCGGATTCTTGGGCTGTTAGCATTGTTGGAAGCATCACGCCAGTGGCTCAGCGTTACAATGATGTGTCTGAGAAGGTGTTGATCTACACGCTTATCCTCTATGACATGGTTTTTACGCAAATACTTTATTACTAAACCAATAAATGATTATTGATTAACAGTATACATATTGTTAATCTTGCCTAGTCTTGCAGCTTTGTTACGTCTGCGTTTAGTTTCATGCCAAGCAATAGATATAATTTCATAAGCATGAATAAGAAGCCAAACTATTAGGCTTACAGACATTATAACAGAGATCGTTATAAGTATAACTGCACAGTGTATCATCACTAGGTCATTGGCTGTGAATTGACTAAGATATTCTATCATTTTATTGATCTCCTTATAGTTGGTAGTTTATGTATGAGTTACAACTGTTTTACTACTGGATTAATTAGGTGAACGAAGTGAACCAAAGCACTACGAACGGAGTGAGACATTGGAAAGAAGCAATGATAACACCACCTATAGAGGGGAATACTCCCCCCTATAGTCTTGCAAGGTGCTATTAAAGTCTCTATACTGGTACTTCAGTCGATTCATCCACGCTATCACCTGTGGGTTCAACATCAACTCTACCAAGAGAGAGAAAGTCTTCTTCGGCTATCAAATCATTAGATGATGGGTTGTAGTACATCAGATCTGGTAGTGTATCAGGCTCTACTTCAGTGATCATGATGAAGTAAGGTAGTACTTCCTTAGTACCACGAGCAGTACCCTGTATTACAGCACCAATCGGTGTCATCTTGCGATTAATAGAACTGAACATCCATCTGCCTGAGTTAGACAGGCACTTAAACATCTTAAGGTATCCCATAAGAGTATCACTCCTTATATTAGTTAGTTAACGATTAATTCGAAATGAAAAATAACGTAAATCAGAAAGTAAAAGTCTGATTATAGCCCGTACCCGCTTGAATATAGACCATGCACTAAAATTCTACAATTTTTGAAACTTGCCTTGCTTCATATGGTTGTTTAACCTATAAACTATCGCATGAGTTGTAAACGTATATATCATTTGACTATTGCTTATGATCCTGAGACAGAAGAAGTAGAGTATCTTATGGAATCTATCGACGAGTCTTCCGATTCTGAGGTTATGATTTTAGGTTCTGCCGATTTTGCTGAGTATTTCAGGGGAACCCAGGATACAGACGAAGATTTAGAAAAGATCTTAGAGTCATTTTGCAATGGTGAACCTGGCGAAGCTTAACTATCTTAGAGATACTCTATACTAAGACATACTCCCTTACGGGAGTATTAGTATACTATATCTCTAGACTTGATATATAATATATAGCGCGCGTACGAGAAACTATGAAATCTGATTTGATCAAATTATTAACATTTATCTGGCTTTGCGGCACTGTATTCATTCTTTATGAGATATGGGCTAATATCTCCTATATTGCGAACTTATTAGAGAGTTATATGCAAATGGCTTTAGGCAATATTAGAAAATGAGTAAGGAAGGTGCTAGATCCTATAAAGGGGAGGTAATCGGAGACTCTATGGCAATAACTATTAACTTTAAATGGTTATTGCAATTAATCGTAATTGTTTCCATGGCTGTATATGCTTTTTGGAGACTAGAGGGAAGAATACAAGGGCTTGAAAGAAATATGGCTCTTGCTTTAGAAGAAATGGAATTACATGAAGAAGAAAGGAAAGTAGCTGAAACTACACATATTGCTGAAATGGAAGAACGTATGAAATGGTATGAAAGCGAATTAAACTTGAATCCGTTTAGTTGGGGAAAAAGGGGAAATGATTAAATTTATCGTACTTTCCGTACTGCTAAATACAGGAGATAGTAACATATATGCTATTATACCTACAGAAAAAATTAAGGTAGAGGCTGGAAGGAAAAGAGGAAAAGGGCAGCGAGGACGGAAGCGTGGAGGCAATGGGTTAAGATGAGAGTTTACAAAGTATCTGACATATACCACAAAGTCTACGAGGATAGGTCTGAATTGCCTAGCAACATGGTAATTGTGCATAATTGGAGAAAAGCTCAGATCGGTGACTGGGTTGAGGCCGATGATAATTGCATTATCCAGATTTTGCGTAAAGGCAAAATGAAGACTCCCAGAGGTAAGGCTAAATATAGGAAATATGTAGGTACTTGCTCGGGAACGTTCATATGTTCTCCAAAAGTTAAAATGGATACATCGAAACGGGAGAACATATGGACAATCTCAGGAAAAGATACTGAAAGAGTTATTTTGGATCGTAGGAATTTAACTACATGCGAGATAGTATTTGTACAGTATATGGCTGGTGGATTATCTCCATCTAAAGCTTATCTTAGTGCATTTAAAACGAATAATCCTATGTATGCAAAAGAACAGTCTACAAAATTGGTAAAGACCGAAAGGATACAAAAAGCTATGAAAGAAGAGTTAAGACCTATTTTAAAAGAATTAAATATTGATGATAAATCTGTACTGGAAGGCATAAAGAGGGTCGCAGAGAATTCCGAGAAAGATGAGACAAAGTTAAAAGCATTATTTAAACTTTCAGACATCTTAGATCTCGAGGATAAAACTCAGACCAAAGTTACCCAGCTTAGTGGGGCTGTCTTCCAGGGATTTACAGAAGATCTTTTAGGCGAAGTTCAACGTCCGAAAGAAATAGCAAAGGGAGAATAATATGGCAAAGAAAAAACCTAGGATACATATAAAGCCTAGTAAGAGAGGATCTTTACGTAAAGCTACTAAAACTCCGAAGGGAAAGAATATTTCTGCCAGTAAACTAAGGGTGAAGAAGACTGATACTAAGGTCATGAAGAAGAAGAAGATCTTTGCCCAAAATGCCAGGAAGTGGAAAAAAGGCTAGATGGCGAATGTTAACTTTCATAATGTAAGCAAGGAAGAGGAAACTTTAAGACTTACTTATACAGATCTCATTGCATTTGGCAAGTTATTCCTTCCAGATGACTTTATGAGATCTGAAACTCCACCTTTTCATTATGAGGTAGCTGATGCAGTCAATGATCAAAGTATTCGCCAACTTGCAGTTATTTTACCTAGAGGACATGGAAAGACTGTAATGACGAAGTGCTCTATATTGCATGATTTTTTATTTACTAAAGAACCTTTATTCTATGGATGGGTGGCTGCAAGTTCTAAAATCAGTGTGCCAAACCTTGATTATATTAAGTACCATCTTGAATATAATGATAAAGTGCAATATTATTTTGGAAATTTAAAGGGAAGAAAGTGGACTGAAGATGATATCGAACTTACGAATGGTAGTAAGCTTATTTCTAAATCTAATCTTTCTGGTATTCGTGGAGGTGCTAAGTTGCATAAGCGTTATGATCTTATCGTTCTTGATGATTTTGAAGACGAGAATAACACGATAACTCCAGAATCTAGAGCTAAGATATCTAATCTTGTCACTGCTGTTGTCTTTCCTGCATTGGAACCGAAAACAGGCAGACTCCGAATAAATGGGACTCCAGTGCACTATGATAGCTTTATTCAGAGAATATTAGTGGGATATGAGCAGTCAAAAAAAAGAAGTGATTCATATTCATGGAAAGTGATAACTTATAAGGCTCTTCAGGATAATGGAACTCCACTTTGGCCAGACTGGTTTGGTCATGAGGAAATGAAAAGGAAAAAGAAATTCTATTCTGATTCTGGGGCTCCACAGAAGTTTTATCAAGAATATATGATGGAAGTGCAAAGTGAAGAAGATGCAATATTTACAAGGGAACATATTAAATACTGGGATGGTCAGTTTGTTTATGATGAAGAAGCTGGCATTAGCAGCATAGTTACGGAAGATGGAGATGTTAAACCAGTCAATATTTTTGCGGGCGTTGACCCTGCTACGGATTCTCAGCGTAGGGATGCTGATTATAGTGTTATCATCTTTGTTGCTTGCGATATGGACAATAATATTTATGTTCTCGATTATCTTAGGAAGCGGAGTATACCTGTGCTCGGTATTCCAGGCTCTGATAAAAAAGGTATTGTTGACTATATATTCGATTACGGAAAAATATATCATCCGCTAGTATATACAATTGAAGATACTACTATGTCTAAACC
>Ga0114899_1000989_pt1 | contig 17710 bp, 12 predicted proteins | sample MalvireepMed_215_FD_83497 | JGI IMG/M metagenome (GOLD analysis project Ga0114899, IMG submission 83497) | Marine viral communities from the Global Malaspina Expedition - Malaspina viral metaG DeepMed_215 | ecosystem: Environmental > Aquatic > Marine > Oceanic | place: Mediterranean Sea...
GTAGAAGAGTTGGCTCAAGGATTAACTTGAGCCAACTCTTCTACTTGTAATGTATTGGCCGCCACATCAATTTGGCCGCTGCCTTTTAAAACACCGTCGGTAAAAATTACATCGCCGGTTAATTCTAGATCCCCGTTAACTGTTGTTAAACCTGCAGTTTGAGTGAATGTGCCGGTACCATAAATACGCCCTCCCGTCTCAATATTTAATGTGCCCGCGTTGAAAAAAGCAGCGCTATTATCTATGTCCCCTGCAAGGCTTAAAACGCCGCCACTTTGATTTTGTATTAGAGAGTTATTTTGGATTAAGTGGCCAGCCGCATGTGTCCATGTACCGCTATTATAAAACTTACCCGTGCCATCACCGTTATCTTCAATAATTATTTTAGAATTACCAGAACCCGTTGTATATAAAAGTCCGCTTACCTGATTGGTTACAGTACTATTAACTGTTATTTTTTCCAGCGTCAGGCTTCCGCTATTTTGTACTACTTGAGCAAATGAAGAACTATCTGTTGAAAGAGTAGCAGTCCCCTGGTTATTCAACTGTCCATTACCATCTAATTTTGCAACGCCATCAAGAATCAATACACCTGTTGGGTTATTATTTAACTGCTGGTTATTTAAAAAATATGTACTAGAGCCAAGCGATATCACCCCCTCATTATTAACCACTCCATCATTTAGAAAATATGATATAGCATCACTTCCATAAGATATAATAGTTGCTCCAAATTGATTATTAATAACTCCGTTTACCTCGTTATCTAAATGATTGTAAACACCAATATCACCACGTAAAGCAATTAATCCACCCGACTGATTATTTAAAATACTCTGATTAGAAAAATCATTGCCATAGCCTGTAATGTCAATTAAGCCTGCATTATCAAAAGTGCCGCTATTAACAACCGCGTCAAAGTTCAAATGACCTGAACCATTGAGTGTTAACGTGCCGCCAGCTTGATTGGTCAGTTGATTATTATTGGTTAACACACCATCATAGAGAGTTTCGATATTGCTCGAATTTTCCAAAACTCCAGTATTGACGATGTCACCCGATCCATAAAGACGACCACCAGTTTCAACTATTAATGAGCCAGCACTGTTAAATGTTTCACTATTCTTAATATTTCCCGCAAGACTTAAAACGCCATTAGCTTCATTTTGTATTAAGGAATTATTTTCTAGCAAATGACCTACCGCATGCGTCCAGGAGCCACTATTGTATAGCTTACCAACACCGTTATTGTTGTCCTCAATATATAGCTGAGAGCTACCAGATCCTGATGTATATAAAAGTCCGCCCACTTGATTGGTTACAATACTATTAACCGTCATTCTTTCCAGCGTCAGGCTACCGCTATTTTGTACTACTTGTTTAAATGCTTGAGATCTACTGTCTGTCGAAATATTAGCCGTACCTTGATTGTTTAACTGCCCGTTACCCCAATTTCCAAGAGATTGATCAAGGATCAATACACCTGTAGGCTTATTGTTAAACTGCTGAGTATTTTCAAAATAGCTATCATTAGCAACCCGTATATATCCATCATTATTCACTACTCCTCGATTTTCAAAATAGGAATAAAAATCATAAACTTTAAGGGTTGCGCCAAACTGGTTATTGATAACCCCATTGGACTCGTTGTCTATGTGATTGTAATAACCAATATTTGATCGCAAGGTTATTTGGCCGCCAGCTTGATTATTCAAAATACCTTGATTTGATAGAGTATTTTGATCACCTGTGACATTAAGGCTACCGGCATTATCAAGTGTACTGCTATTAACTAATGCATCAAAATTAAAACCATGCCCTGAACCATTGAGTGTTAATGTGCCACCACCATGATTGACTAAAAGATTATTATTGGTTAATACGCCATCATTAAGGAGCTCAATATCACCATTATTATCAAAATTGGTATCATTGGTAGCATCGGCCGCTGTAATGGAAATGGTGTTACCCGCGTTATTGGGATTAGGGGTAATCTGACCGGCAATCGCATTAATAGGCACAACTGAAACTTGTGCCATAATCGCGATTGAAATCGCACGACTCAATAATGTTTGTTTCGGAGAGAATGTCGGAATACTTCTGGTCATATTAAATAGTTTTCTACTGATTAGTTGATTTTTCTAAAACTTTAAAATAAGTTGTTCAAAAATTAAAATCTGGATTTATGCTTCCCAGAACCGAGCAAATTTATCGATATTTTTCCACGCACTACTATCGGTTACGGTCACATCAAAAGTAGAAGGCCAACGCGCTTTTTGCGGCTCCACTTGATTACGAATAATGTGTAAATCTTTGAACCCGTAAGCTGTGTCGTCTTCCCAAGTGATTTGTTCAACGTGATTAAAATCATGTTGATAATTTTCTTCACCTAAAAACTGGTAGACCCCTTGCATCACTTCTGCCGGTCGGGTAGTCAAACGGTCGTAATCAATGATGTGCATATTAGGTCCCCAGCCCCGGGTAATCGCATCACGAATCGCGTTAAAAGCACGACCAACCGGCTGAGCATCATCAATAAACATTTGAAATCTGCCTAAAGCTGTTTTGCATTTAACGGGATTATTAGCATCGAGCGGCACTTGAGAAAGCGCTGAGGTTTTTCTGTAGAGGTGTTCGAAAGAAGCCAACACATCACGTAAATCACGAAGTGTCACTAGTATGCGAACATTATGTTTACCGCCGAGCAAAGCGGCAGCCATTTCGGCATACTCTAGCCAATAGCGATTTTTATCGATGCAAATATTTTGTTCTATATGGGAAAAATAACCCTGCAACATGCCAGTTAAAACATTCTTTTTTATCTGCTCGTTCTCATTTCTCTCGCGAGCACGGTTGGCATCATTTTTATCCCAACTGTTTTTAACTTGGGTTAACTGATCTAAAATACCCGAAGTAGGCGTGACATAAAATTCAGGATTTTGTCCCAAAATATTCATTAATAAAGTGGAGCCACTTCGCGGTAGCCCCGCAACAAAGTAAATGGTTTTATTTTTCATACATAACTCCTACTACTTAAAGGAATTTAATCCGCTGAATGCAACAAAACTCGTTTTGCAGATTAAAATACGGTAGCAATTAATATGGGAGAAAGTATGGAGAAAGTGAATTTGCAATTTGAACACAAAAAAAAGGCGCACAAAATGTGCGCCTTTGGTAAACAGAAAGCTAAAATTATATGTTTTAACTTTTAATCTACTTTCCTTCTACACTTAGCCAATACGAGACCCATTAACATCCAGAAAAAACCGACTGAACCGCCTCCACTGCTTTTTGAATCATCGTTATCTACAACAACTTTATTGGTAATCGTAAGGCTCGTTGTTTCACTGGATGACAACTCACCATCAGAAACAGTCACTCTGAGTTCAATAATTTGATCACTAGAGACTTGAGGTAAAGTGAAATTAACTTCGGCGAGAGTTTCATCTTCAAATGAAACATCAGGTCCCGAAACCTGCTCCCATAGATAAGTTAAGTTGTCATTATCAGGGTCACTTCCTTGTGATGTGAGTGTTACTGAGCTACCTTCCTCAAAACTAGTTTCGTGACTGTCAATTGAAATACTTGGCACTTGATTAACTTGCTCTACAATCACCTCAACTATTTCTGCACTATCATCTTCACCATCACTCACTATTAGTTCAAATGTAAGCGTTTCAGCGTTAGATACTGAAGGCGTGGTGAAAGTTAAAGTCGCGCTAGTGGTATCAGTTAATACGACTTCCTGACCGTCTATTTGAAACCAGCTGAAAGTTAACTCGTCCTCTATATCATTATCATAACTGTCTAACGCATCCAGCGTGACTTCTGTCTCCTCATCAACTGTGACCGCCAAATCAGTTACAATTACCGGCAACGAATTAGTTTTTTCAACCACAATCAAACCCGGATCTTCGACAGAACCATTAACCAAAAAGTCAATATCATTGGGCCCACCGTCTTCGATTTGTAATTGAATACAATTGTCTCCCTCCGTTAATCCTTCAGTATAAATTACGTCATTCGCCGCTGGACAATTGCCACTAGCATCTGTCAATGCTGAGCCAATTTTGTTTTTCTCGTCTTCAACAAACGTATACCAGCCATCCTCAGTATTGTATTTTCGATAGATTGCGTCAGCAGGTAAAAAACTACCGACTTCCAACGGCAGGACTAAGCTAATCGAGTCACCGTGTTGGGCTAATCCATCGACTACGAAGTTATATAACGGGGTTGCAGATTCAAAATCGGGATCGTTAGTATCAGCAGCATCTTCGCCAACAACTTCAGCTAACTCCTCAACGGTTAACTCTGCATCTTGACTAGATGAACCATCTGAAGATTGTACCAAAGTACCAAGTGACAAACTTAAACCCGACTCGGTTTGCATTGGTTCTGTGTTCTCTCCTGTCGGTAGACGAGTCGTATTGTCATCATCATCTAAATAATCTGCAATTCCGTCACCGTCCTGATCTTCATACCCTTCCAAAGAATCAACAATTCCATCATTATCGCTATCAATATTGTCGTCTAACTCGGCTAGATTTTCGACGATAATTTGTTGTACCTGAGAAACGGCTAATAGCTCATCAGTATTATTTTCTATTGCGTGAGCAGTCAAACGGTATGTACCCTCTATCAAATCAATAGGGTCGAACTCAAAGGTTTTTGCTTCACTGTCATTGTTAAGATCAATAAAAGCATTATCTTGCACAGTCCAACTTAAATCATGACTATCAGACTGATTGATATCTAATACAGAAGCTTCAACTGTGACCAATCCATTATCAGGATCAACAATGCTGACTGGCTGATTATTTTGAGTCATTGTTAGACTCAATTGTGGCGCTAGATTTACTTCAACGATCGTAAGCGAGCTTTGTGTATCACCAGATATAAATGCCTGAGTAATGTTGGTTACACTGACTGAAAGCTGGTCAGTTGTTTGAACATTGGCAGGAACATTGACAACCAACTCTCCTTGACTGCCAGACGCGATTGACGCATTTAAAATTTCAATGACATCACCGTTAAGGATGACTTCGTAATCTATTTCAACTGGATAATCAGGCGCATTACCACTTAAACTGACAGCAATTTCATACTGACCACTAGCCTCCACAACAAGTGAGTCAGCCAGATTAAACTCGGGTAAAATTTTGACTTCTAACTGAGTGGTTTCACTATTACCACTTGAATCAGTAGCAATGAGTTCAACCTGATGGCCACCAGAAACCAATTGTGTTTCGCCATTAAGCCCAGCCTCAATTTCGCCATCAACTAAGTCATCAGCAGTGACACTTACAGCTTCGGATATATCAGTCAAACGTCCCTCTGCGTTTAGCTCAATCGCTTCAATTGGATTAAAAACAGGGGCACTAGTATCTTCAATTATCACTATCTGCTCAGCAGTTGACTGATTGCCAGAAAAATCAGTCGCCGTCCAAGTAACGACATGCTCACCTAATGTTAAAGCATCATCCAAATCTGAAACTACTGTGGGTGCCAAATCTATATCATCCGTCACTTCAGGGAGCTCAAGCTGGATATTGGTTGTTAAACCCGTCGCTTCAAAAGTTAAAGTGTCTAACTCCTCAAACACAGGCGAATTTACATCGTTTGGATCTAATGGAGAATCATCTTCATCATCAGGAATACCATCATTATCGTCATCGGTATCAGCGTTATTACCAACGCCATCACCATCAGTATCCAAGGATTCAGAATTGTCTAATGGAAAAGCATCATCTGCATCTTCGACGCCATCGTTATCATCGTCAGTATCGGCGTTATTACCTGTGCCGTCACCATCGGTATCAACTGACTCAGTTGCGTCTAATGGAAAAACGTCAATAACATCTAACACACCATCGTTATCATCATCGGGATCGGCATTGTTACCTGTACCATCACCATCGCTATCGACTGACTCTGTCGCATCGAGTGGGAATGCATCATCACTATCTAATACGCCATCGTTATCGTCATCGGTATCGGCGTTATTACCCGTGCCGTCACCATCGGTATCGACAGACTCAGTGGCGTCTAACGGGAATTCATCATCATCATCTAACACGCCATCGTTATCATCATCGGGGTCAGCATTGTTTCCAATGCCATCACCGTCGGTATCAAAGGTTTCAGTCGCATCTAACGGAAATGCATCGTCGCCATCTAAAACGCCATCATTATCATCATCAGTATCGGCGTTATTGCCGGTACCATCACCATCGGTATCAACTGACTCAGTGGCGTCTAAAGGGAATGCATCATCACCATCTAAAACGCCGTCATTATCATCATCGGTATCGGCGTTATTACCTGTACCATCACCATCGGTATCGACGGACTCAGTGGCGTCTAAAGGAAATGCATCGCTGGCATCTAAAACGCCATCGTTATCATCATCGGTATCGGCGTTATTGCCGGTGCCATCGCCATCGGTATCGACTGACTCAGTGGCGTCTAAAGGGAATGCATCGCTGCCATCTAAAACACCATCGTTATCGTCATCGGTATCTGCGTTATTGCCAGTACCATCACCATCGGTATCGACTGACTCAGTGGCGTCTAAAGGAAAAACATCGTCAGCATCGGCGACACCATCGCCATCGGTGTCATATAACAGATCGATATCATAACCAAGCGGCATGTAATTAACCGTTTGCGCTATTTGTGTTTTGCTTAGTCCATCAAAAAAACCGGCGTTATATACTGTATCGATATCATCAAAATTTTCTGCGGCAGCAAACGCTTCTGCATTGGTTTCTGTGATCTCTAAGAAGTTGACTAACCTTACTGTCTGCCCTGGGGCAATGGTTAATTCATACTTCGCTACAAATTTTTCTCTTTGAATGCCTTGTACAGCAATTTGGTTGTATCCCACTTGAGCATTTGAGCCTTTCAAAGCAAACATGTGATTAGGCGAATAATAGGGCTCTTCACCAACTTGTGATTCGCTCATGACAAACCAGCTATCAGAGTTTTCAAATGTAGAATCGCCATCACTGGTTTTTTGATAATTAAAACCTCCAAGAACCCTCATGCGCCAAAATATTTTCGCCGTGGTTGTTATTTCGCTCCCGCTATTGTTAGTAAAACTATAGTTCGATCGAACCACATTGCGATCATTGACTAAATCACCGTCACCAAAAAACTGATAGCTCATCACCACATCAAGACCCGACATTTGAACTGTGTCTGAGGTAATGACGTTATCAGTGAGATCAACCGAATCATCAGGGTTAATAAAATACGCATTATCAACTAATAAGGAGAATAAGTTTGAAACGTGCCTATCAGTCGCATTACTGAGCGTATTGTTGGGATAAATGACTCTATTAGCATGAACCCCAAAGGCTTGGTTTCCACAGCCATCAATTACAAAACCTGAAGCAGTGTTAATTTGGCCGGGAGAAGAGCCCGAACCAAATAACCTTGTCACAACCTGACATGTATCACTGGAAATTGAAGGCGCCATAAAACCGTTTCCAATGTTTAACCATTTAGCTTGAACATTTCCACCAGACTTAGCGATAGTTCGAGTGACGGCAACAGGAAAAGTTGCGCTTCCAGCTTGAGCTACCCCACTGATTGCGCCACCAGAAGCCAACAAGCTGGCAGTCGCCATACCTTTTAATCGTTTAAAACCTGCAGAATTGATACTCATAACTACCCCGACACTTAAAATGCATTTTCAAAGTCATAATGATCAGGTTAACAAGAAAGTTAGGATGAATTGTGGAGAAATTGATTGCTACTCAAATCAAAGAAAATAACGAGTAATCTGGTCTAGATTCAGGCCCATTTTATTAGCCGAAAACCGAAAAAAAATTGAGCGGTAAACCGTATAATTGTAACGTTTTGATATATTGACTATTATTAGTTTTGAAAAATCACTTAAACTAAAAGTGAAATTTATATTTATATTTAGTTTAAGATTAAGTGCTATTGATATAACCATATAAAACTTTAACCTTAAAATAGAAGAATCTCTTCATGCATGTTTCTGAATTGTTTTTATCAGCACTTTTAGTATTCTGTATATCTTTTCAGGTACAAGCGACGACTCCATCGCCTTTAAAACCTTACGAAGAAATCGTATCCCCTACATTTGAGCATCTCGAGGAGTCAACATTTAAAACGACAATGGATGTAAGAGCATTTGCACAAGATAAGCAAGGCTATTTGTGGTTAGGCGCAGAGCAAGGTTTATTAAGATATGATGGATATCAAATCAAGAGAGTTAAATATGCTCCAAATGATGACAACTATCAAATACAAGATATTGCATTTGATAGAAACAGTAACATTTGGATTTCAACAGAGTGGAATGGTGTATTTAAATTTAATATTAAAACAAAACAACAACAACATTTTTTTCATCACGAAGACGAACCATTTTCTCTAACAACCAATAAAACAACACAACTATATATCAATCATGAAGGCGTTTGGGTCGCCACGCTCAAGGGCCTCAACCTTATCAACCCAGCAAACATGAATATCTCAAAGTATTTCAATGGAAGGAACAATGAAGACGTTTTAGACATAACTGAAGATCAACAACATAACCTATTAGTCGCAACAAATAATGGCGTCTATATAAAACGGCCTAACACTTTTGAATTCTTTAATTTTGACGCCATCACATCGGAAGGAAAGTCATTATCAAATAAAAAGATAAGAAGAGTTTACGTTGCTAAAGATGATTCAATTTGGGTTTCTACGGTAAGCGCTGGTAACTGGCGTTTGGACTTAAGAGGAAATACACTCCACCAACTTGACACGATACTTAATTTAGATACGGCAAACGCTCAAGCCATTATTCAAGTAAATGATAACGTTTGGTTTTGGACCCATCATCAAGGAATTTTAAGTTATGATATTAATAGCCGACAACTTGTAAAAAACATTATGCCCGACCCGTCAACTAGTGCCTCTCTCACAACCGCCTTACCACTTAGTTTTTTCGAAGATCAGTCAGGGCTTATTTGGCTAGGCGCTGAAATGCAGGGGTTGCAGTTTTTTAACCCAAAAAATAGCGCGTTCCGTGTCGCAAACAAGAGTTCAATCAGCAACAAAAAACTGACCATTGAAATGCCTAGGGCAATCATTGAGCTAGAAAATGAAGAGCTGTTAATTTCCGATTCGAACTCACAAACAATAAATAGAGTCGATAAAAACAAAGGATTAATCGACGATTTTAGTTTGACTACACCTTATGAAAATACTAGTCGAAAACTAACAGCTCAAACTTTCGCTCAAATAGAGAAAGGCAATGTTTGGATAGGTACTTATCCTGCTTTTATAGTGCAGTATGACCTAAATAATCGCAAATCCAGCTTTTACAGAGCGCCACTAAAAAAACAAAGGCACGGGGCAATTCTATCTATGTTAGAAGACCCTAACACTAAACAGTTATGGCTGGGAATGAGCGAAGGGATGTTGAAATTCAATCCAACTACTAAAGCTTTTAGCAAGGTAGCGTTTGACTTTAAGGGCCCTCTATTTTTTATATACTTCGACTCACATAATAATTTGTGGACAGGAAATAAAAATGGATTATTTTTGCTAAACAGTGGTCAGAAAAATTGGCGTCACTTTAATAAGACTAATACGCCGAGCCTATCAGATCACGCTATCTTTTCTGTATTAGATGATAAAGCCGGAAATATCTGGATTGGCACAGAATCAGATATATTTTTATTAGATGATATAAACGAAACAAGCGCGCATTTTTCATCAGTTAAACGGAAACTAGGAGTGACAATACATGATGCTGAAAATCTATTTGAAGACAAACTCGGACGTATCTGGTCATCTATCGACTTTTTATTCGATCCTTTAACATGGAAATACAGAAAAATAACCGATAAAGACACTAGAGATTTAGATCACTACAATCAGGTATTTACCAAAGATCGCAGTGGAACTGTAATAATGGGCGGAGCCACTAGTGTAACTTTTATTGAACCTGAAAAATTATCTGACTGGACCTACATACCACCAACAGTAATTAATCAGGTATTAGTTGATTCGGCTCCAACTCAACCCATTGACAATACTCTTGTGGTACCAGCATCAGCTAAGCGTTTTTCAATTGATTTTGCATCAATTGATTTTAGCGAGCCGGAAAACTTATCTTATCGGTACCGCTTAATTGGCTATAACGAACAATGGAGTTATGTCGAAGCGAATAATAGACATATATCTTATACTTCATTATCACCTGGAGATTACAGTTTTGAAGTCACGGGGAAAAACAGATCTGGCAAGTGGAGTCCTAAATTTGCATCGCTAAGCATTAAGGTTAGCCCTAGTTTTTACCAAACACAATGGTTCAAAATAACGGCAACTATTCTAGTTTCGTTTTTTATTTATTTAGTCATTAGGTGGCGAATTAATATTGTACTAAAACGAGAAAGAGATGCGATAGAAAAACAAGAGGCGCTAAATCACGCCGAGCTCATGGATGAATTAATGAGAAAGAAAAACCAGTTGTTAGCTGACGTATCTCATGAACTAGGAACACCTCTTACCGTGCTTAAATTGCAGGTTGAAGCGCTTAAAGATGATATTGAAGAAGATGTTCAGGCAACTTACAACTCGCTTGATAACAAGTTGTCTGACATTGGTCATTTAATAGGTGATATTCATCAACTAGCCCAAGCTGATACAGGCACTTTACAGATACATAAACAGGAGCTTGATATTAATGAAGCTATTCAGAACTGGGAAAATAATCTTAGAGATATAGTGAAAAGCAGCGAGTTAGTTTTTAGTGTGAACAACCAATTTAAACATAAAAAAATCATACATTGCGACAGAGATAAAATTAAGCAAGTTTTGTCTAACTTGCTGGCCAATTCAGTAAAATATACAGACACGCCAGGAAAAATAAAACTCTCAATAAAAGATGATAATGATAAAGTTGTTTTTCTGATTGAAGATAGTAAACCTGGCGTAGATGAAAAAGACCTAGTCAATATATTTGAACGCTTATTTCGAGTTAAAGTCTCAAGAAGTCGAGAAACAGGAGGTTCAGGTTTAGGCTTGGCTATTTGCAAAAGCTTAGTTGAAGCCCATAACGGTAAAATTTATGCCGAACAGTCATCGCTTGGAGGACTTAAGATCATCATCGAATTACCGACAAAATAACTTTACTCAACAGCATTTAAAAAAATTCAGCTATAATTCTATTCTTAAGCGAGTCTGACAAACTATCGTAAGCTAACATTTTTTCCAGTGCAGATTTTTTCAATCGATAATCATCACTATCACTACGTAAAATTAAATCGGCAATAAGTGCTGATTCTTGAGCAACCGAATCATCACTAACATTTAGGCTCAGGTCAAGTAAAGCATCATAATGTACTGAAGTTATTGAGTATTGAAAAGAAGATAAAAGTTTTATTCGAGCTTCGGTGGGAACGTCATATCGATAACTTAATGACTCAAGTGACTGGCGAATAAGCGCATCAGGTATTTTAATATCATTATCGTCTTTAACTAGGGAGACCATAGATAGTACTTGAGCTAACTCTTCTACTTCATGTACTTCTAATAATTCGGCTCTATTCAGCAGTTTGCTGACAAGTTCTTTTTGTTTTTCTTCAAATTGAGCTTTCTGTTGCGAATAAACCAACTCTAATTGTTTAAGGTCAACAATTTCAATCGAAGACTCACTCAAAACTTTAGGCTGTTGAGAAACCGCTTCTTCATTTACATTTTCAGAAACGACTTGCTCCAAAGGTTTGCTTTGAATGTTTCTTGCAGCAGAAAAAGCATCATTTAATCCAAGACTATTATTCTGATTATCAGCACAGTTCAATGCCGTTTTATATTCGTTAGTTGACGACGAGAAAGGATAAACCATATCGAAAAGTAGGCCTAAAGACAGCCCCAACAAAAAAACAATCATACCAATCAATTTTTTCATTAATACACTACTTTTAGAACCAACTTAATCAATTGACTTTACAAACATTCTTCCATTACATTTATAATTTATATACTACGGATGGAGAGTAAATAATTAACAGCTCACCGGTTTAATAGTAGGCTGGCCAGAAAGAACTTGGTTAGATACTGCAAAGCAATGCTTTCTCTGGGAATACATAAACTCTTTACTGCCTACAAAATTATTAACAAAACCAGCTCCGTATATAATTGGGAAATATAGGGTGTTTCCTACTTTAAACTTAACCGTAAGCTCATTACCCTTACGGCATTTACTATAACCGAGAGCTCTTGTCTTTTTGGTTAAATAAGCAACGGTATCCGTATCTTTTTTCTTTCCATTGCAGTACCACTGTATTTTTATAGTCTCCGCCCAAAGATTATTGGCGCCGTTATCTAGTCTAATTTTCCAGTTATCGCCTGCGCTTGCATTAAACGAGATAAAGCTAAACCCTATAGCTATTAATAAATAAATAACTCTTTTCATTTGTACACTCCAAAATAATTAACTGAACTAAGTCTAGCTCCCAGCCAATATAATAAAAAACTTAGGAGAATCTATGGACAAAAGGTAGTAAGGGCTTAAACATACAATGTTGGAAGATATAATTGGGAGGTTTAGTCTGCTCTTGAAACCATAGTGGTAGTACTTATTAATATCCTAACTTTAGCGAATATTTTTCAAAAATCGTATCGAGGCCCAATTTTTAACTGGCAACTGCCGCGACTTAGCAGCCTGTCGAGCTGATTTGGAATTCCACAGTATTTGACTCTTAGCTGATACTCGTAAATTAAGCTACGTAAGGCTGCTCACATCACACAGCGGGCGTTGGGAAGTTCTTATAAATTGGAGTGAATATTCTCGAAAGCGGCCATTGAACCCAAAATTAAGACGCGCGTTCTTTGCGTCGTTTTTTCAATGTATTGTTATGTATTGGCCATTTAAGGAACATCAATCCACTGGTAACTAAGAACCAAGCAATCGCATAAACTATATGTAAGCCAAGATAGTCAATTGCATTTCTAATTACGAAAAAGTTCAATATTAGATATGCCAATACCAAGAATAACCTCAGCAAAATTGTCTCAGTAAAACGCCCACTTAGAGTCCCTTCAATTCTTTCGACAATCCCGTAGGCACACAGTGAATAGATGGCTAAAACCATTAGTAATGAATCTAAATCTTGGCGTGCTAAGTAGACTACACCTAAAAACACTATTGTAATGACGGACAGCAGACTAGTTTTCATAAGTTCCATTTAGACATAACGCTCATTCAATTTTTGAGGCGTTTTTTACGCCGAATATAATTCAAATTCTTGCTATACATCTTGTTCATTTCTTCGCTTTGAAGTACCCCAAAGAAAATAAAACACTGTTGCAAATATAGATGCAATAACAGTGGATTTTAGTGCAACGATTAAGTAGCCGCCCACCGTAATTTGACCATCTGTCACTTGTTGAGTCTGCATAGAGAATAACTTAGTATATCCAGTAAGCCCCCACCAATATATTATTGCATTCAAAACGAAGTTTATACAAAACATCGAAAGAAAATATTGATAGCCTTTCTTAAATTTAAATAAGTGAATCAGGAGTTGCGCGAGCCCAGCCGTTATGAAGAAAACAAACACGGCAACTACAATTAACATTACAACCATTTAGAAATCCATATAAATAGTATTCGAGATATTTAACGCGTATAACGCCCAGCTAAATAGCGCCAGACTTTTGTCTATTGGCGTCAATTTTCTGCGCCTTGTTAGTTGTCATCTTCATCAATACCCTTGAAAATTTCTGACATAGGTATTTTTTCCACTGCAATGACTAGTTGCCCTTGGTTATCAAAGCACAACTCTTTGGTTGAATCCCACTTATGTTCAAATTCACTACATTCTTTTTCTGTAGTGATTGCACAGTAAGTTCCATCGATGAATTTACCGCCATCAATTTCGCAATCTAGTTCGGCTTCCGACTTACGACCAGTTAAATAAAAAGTCATTACGGCAACAATTAGACAGACTGAAATCAACTCACTTTTTGATATTTTCATTTACTAAACTAACGCCCAGCTGAATCGAATGCGTCTTTTGGCATTTCGATTTCCTGCGCTTGGTTAGGTGAAACCGCCACATTAATTATCACAAGACTTGTGCCCGTTTCTGATATGATAATCAATTAACATTTCGTCGAAATTATTGTTGCCGTTGTCACTACATGAGCCAATAGAATATACTGGTTCAGAATATTGTTTTTCTCTTTGTCTATCTACGATAGCGTACATTTGAAAATCGTCATTGGTTTCGTATGCCCATATCCAATAATAGACAAACTCAACTTTTGCTGACTTGAAATATTTCATTCTACTCTGTGCTATTTTCTGACCTTCTTCTAGAGACAAATATTCAGAAATCTGTTTTAAGCTTGTCTTTGAATCTCGTTGGGAAGACCTGTCCGACTCATTCACTTTTATCGTCATGTACTCACCTAACAGCGTATTATATGCACGAAGTGTCGATAATGTTCGCGCGATTTTAAGAAAGCTAGAGTTTACAGGGCTTTCAGCGATATTCAAATGTTATTAATGCGCTTTCCTGAACATAATAACGGATTGGATTTTTTAAGTTCAAGCAAATCAATCACTTAAAAAGTAATGATTGCGCAAAGTACGCTTTGGTCGTTGCAGCTGCAACTATAATTAGGGCAACTAGGTCTTAATGGCTGCTTTATGGAAATTTCTATTCCAAAACCCAACCGCTCTCACCGTCCACTTTATTGCAGAATTAGTCATCGATAACGCTTTAATTATGCCTCCAAGATCAAATCGCTCTTTTTTATTCTGGCATTAGTGGCTCAAACAATTCAGGGATACTTTTTGAGTAGCGCTCCCATTTTTTAACAGATTTGGTATAAATCGGTTGGCGTACTTGAGTAATACTGGCGGTTCTAACTAAGCGCTCAGACTCATAAAAACTTAAACACTGCTCTTCCCAATCGAGTTCAAGAAAATTAAGCATGTCTTTTGAGCAAGACTCTTGGTTAGCAACTAGCTCTTCATAGTTTGACTGGTAGATCCGGTCACCAAAAGTACTCTTCCAATGCATCATTATTTTTTGATAAAGCTTTATTCTATGAACTAAATCATCTGCTCGAGATGCCCAAGGTATCGAGGAAAACTGAGTAAGCCAACAGGACAATGCAACATCTCGGCAATCGCGTCCAGCGTGGATAATTTTTGCATTGGGAAACAATGTTAAAATCCAACCGACTAATAGATAGTTATCCGGCATTTTATCAACCACGTAAGTTAAGTTTTGCTTTGAAGCTTTTTCAATAAGTCTTTGTAATTTTTCTAAATACGACTCTGCGAATTTTTCTATATTTTCTGGCGTTACTCTATCTAGATAATTACTGGGATCTTGAGAGTCAAAACCTTGATTAAATGCTTGGAAACTTTGATTAGCAAATGGCCGTTCTCCAACTCCCAGTATTTTAGAATGCCTAGCTAAAATTTGCTCCGTTAGCGTGGTTCCTGAACGTGGCATAGCGACGATAAACACAGGCGTAATACTCGGGTTGCCGATATTTCCATAACGAGTGAAATAGTCTTTATTAAAAACACTTATCAATGCATTAACATAATCCTCATGTTTTGCCTGTTTATAATCCCAGTCTCGTTCATTTCTATACTTCCACTGTAATTGGTTACTCTCTGAAATATGCAATGCAGATAGTTTTGAAAAATGCTGGGTATCAAAGGAATTGTTATTTGCCTTGCGGATCTGAGAATCATAATAATAGGCTAAACCGCTATGTAGAGAAGATGCTTTTCCTGCTCGGATATTACTATTGTCAGCTAATAACCCTTCCATTTTTTTCACTTGCTCTTTATCCAGCCGACCTTTTTGAGATGTTGCTAATCCACATAAAGCGGGAACAAACTGAGGATTTTGCTTAAGCGCCTCATGATATAGTGCTATTGCGCCGTCAGTATCACCAGAGGAATTTAAGATCACCGCCATTTTTATTAATATATTTAAGAAGTTGGGCTGTAACTCCCTAATATGCACTAGTTTTTCTAACGCTAAATCAACATCACCGTCCTCTAAATAAATATCAGATAGTGTGAGGTTAAGCTCAATATGATCTTTATCTTCAGCTAATAACGGTTCAAGAATTTCAATCGCAGAATCTGTCCCTAAGTTATCTGCTACAATTTTTGCTAAATAGCACTTTGCTTCAATGTTATTTTCATCAATTAAAATAGCTTTATCAAACCAACTAGAAGCCTCTTCTATAGCCCCCATTTCCTGCCAGACCTTGCCGATTGCTATACAAAGTTCTAGTGAGTCTTCATTAAGTTCATAAGCATTTGCATAACAGTCCATTGCATTATCCAACCTTTCTAACTGGACGTAGCAATCACCTAATGTTTTATGTGCCTTAAATTCATCAGGAACAAGCTCAACGGCCTTAGTACAATGAATTAAAGATGTATCCAGATCACCAAAATAAATCAACAGAGCTCCAAGATTTAAGTGAGCTCGAAATAGGTCTGTAGTGATTTCAAGTGATTTTTGATAACCAATAACGGCTAATTTCCATTGCCCCAAAGCTCTATAGGCATCTGATAAAGAACACTGATAATTGGCGTCATCAGGATGAAGTTTAACCAAAACGTTAAATACCTTGAGAGCATCTTTCGGTTGTTCATTTTCTAGATAAGTACATGCTAAATTATATTTGGCTGAATTATAATTCTTATTAATTTCTATTGCTTTCTTGAGAGTTTTGATAGCTTTTTCAGGCTGTTCAGCTCGCCTATAAGCTACGCCTAAATTACCAAAACACTGATAGTCATTAGGTCGTTTCTTTGCGACTTTCTTTAATTCAGCAATACTATTATCAATATCACCAGCGACTAAATATGCCACCCCTAACTCATATCGAGCATCAAAGTTAGTTAAATCTTTCTGCAGACGATTCCTGCACTCTTTAATTGCCAGGTTATATTTTTGAGCTCTCACTAGTTTAAGCATAATAATCGCATAGTACTGGTAATCGTTATTTACTCATTAAAATAGAAGTCATATGAAGCGAATTATATCTATTATTATTGGTTTTCAACTAAACTCAGATTTGATAGCTATAATTGACTAGAATTGGATTACCTATATTCCACTCGGATCAGCATTTCTGAGAGCATACAGCCAATAATAGAATAGCAGAAGATTTAGGATTAGTTATGGAGGAATTTCAATCTACTCGATTAACTTCAAAAATGAAAAAATCGACATTGACTAAGCTAGCATGAACACTAAAGATTTGAACCTAACATGATTACTTTATCATCAAATAACACAAATGAATTTAAAAATCGGCTGTTGATTTTATCCATTTTTACTATTTGCCTGTTCTATAGCGGATTTCTAAAAGCAAAAATCAACCCTAAACTGTTTGCCCCTACTATTTACACAACAAATGAGAGTGAGAGCCTCAAAAGCAAAACTATCCTTAAGATCACACAGGATGATAGTGGTTTTATCTGGGTGGGTACACATAGAGGCCTATTTCGTTACGATGGTTATCAATACAAGTTGATTACTTCTCAAAATGATAATTTTGATATAAGCAAAATTTATGTCCGCTCACTTTTATCTCGTGGAAATAATTTGTGGATTGGCACAATGATTGATGGATTATTTCATATCAATTTAACCACGTATGAAATAACGGCATATCTACCTAA
>Ga0114899_1000994_pt1 | contig 17692 bp, 7 predicted proteins | sample MalvireepMed_215_FD_83497 | JGI IMG/M metagenome (GOLD analysis project Ga0114899, IMG submission 83497) | Marine viral communities from the Global Malaspina Expedition - Malaspina viral metaG DeepMed_215 | ecosystem: Environmental > Aquatic > Marine > Oceanic | place: Mediterranean Sea...
AACCATGTCTATATGCAAGCACAAGGATATCCAAGGATAATTTCACGGGCTATAGAAAATGATTTTTCAGGTAACAGTTTAGGATTAAATGATTTAGTTAAGCCATCAATATTTACTCCAATTATGTCTTATGATTCAGCTAAAAATTCTGTGTATATCTTTTGCAGTGCTGATGCCTCTAGTTATTATATTTGGGTTTATAATATATCTTTAGATAGGTGGGATTTATGGTCTGGTTATAATGTTCAAAGTTCTGTTAATGGGAAAGACGGTGAATCTTTAATATCAAATAATTCAAGTGAAGCCTTACAACAAATAGCTAGAGCCACATCTAATAAAGCTTGGAGTTGGTGGAGTAAAGACTTTACTTTTGGTCATAATACTCAGAGTAAGAAGTTTAAGAGGCTAGCTATCACTGGAAACCCTACAGGGGTGATAGATACTAATGTATCAGTATTGAATAATGGCTCAGCTACAACAGAGACAGGAACTGTAAGTTCTATAAAGATTCCTACCAATTCTAATGGAGAGAAATTTCAAATAAGATTTAATGCACAAACTGATTATATCTCTGCATTTGGTATGATTTTTAGAAGAAAACCTATAAAATAGTGGCTATACCTAAAAAAAGAGTACCTAACACCGATGATATACCTAGAGCCCTTGACCAAGTTTATGATGATATAAATGAACTTATCTCTAGCGTCAACAATCAGGAGCAGTTATCTAATGAAACTAAAGGTAAAACTGGTGATATACGGATAGTAAGGGATTCGACTTCTAAACTAAACACTACAAAGCATAAATTAGAATTTCGTTCTGATGAAGGATGGGACAAAGCTATTACCATGCCTCGTAATCCTTCTGATGCTAGCGTTATAGCATATAATCCCGAATCAGAGACATTTGAGTGGGTTGATACTGAGGGTTCTGGACTTAATATAGTCTTTGGAAGTCCTGGAACGCTATCTATTGGAACTGGCACATCTGGCGGTGGTATAACTATAGACACACCTGTAGGGGATGGTGTTGTCGTCGTTGGTGTAACAGGTGGAGATATCAACCAATTAAAAACAAAGGCACTAAGTGGTGATGCTACTATTGATTACACAGGAGCCCTCACTGTAACAGGTGCTTCAGGCAATTTTACAGCGTCTCAAGATGTAACACTTGCGGATGGGTTTTATTTTAGTGGAGCAACATTCAGAGGAAATGTGGCAAGCGGTAGCTTTAGGATTTTAGACGAAACTGCAAGTGCTACTAATCCTGTCTATGTAAGTGAGTATAGTGCAACTACTGGGATTGGGTTTGTAAGTACAGATGATATATCTTTTATAAATTCTGGTTCTTCAACAATGTACTTAAATTCAAGTGGCAACGTCGGCATTGGAACAACGAGTCCTGTAGCTTCCTTTTTATTAACTATCGGTAATACTGGCACTAATGTAAGAATAAAAGATAGTCATATTCAAATGGGTGGAAGTGGATTTAACTTGTACTCAAATTCTCAATCAGACACTTATATGGACACTCATGTTAATTGGGCATCTGATATTGTGTTTAAGCCAGGGCAAGCTGAGGCATTAAGGTTGGAATATGATACTCAAAATGCTATATTCTCAGGCAATGTCGGAATCGGGACAACGAGTCCTGCTAGCAATTTAGATATAGTAGACACCACAGCAAGTAGCCCAACGCAAGGAGGAAACTTAAGGCTTGGGGCTGATGACAGTGCTGTAATGGCAGACACTCATAGGCTTGGTGTTATTGAATTTACAGGCGCAGAAGATGCCTCTAGTGCTATGGTTGTTGGGGCAAGGATTGAGGCACTTGCTTCAGATACATGGGCTGCAGCTGGCACATCTGATGGCCCTGAATCTCTTGCAGATGGTGATTTTTCTTCCTTTACTAACTGGACTGAAACGTCCCCTTTTAGTGAGGGCAGTGGTAAATATACTTATGTTCAAACTTCTTCTGGGAGTCATACTGGAACATTAACACAGGCCTCTGGTGATATGGCAATTTCTGGAATAGCAGACACTCTTTATAAGTTCACTTACGATATAGTTGGTAGCGACCCATACGGAGATTCAGTTTGTACAATTACAACTTCTTTTGCGTCCCAAGCGGTAACAATTCCTGTAGATGAATCAGGGACCAACCTTAGTGTTACATTTACGTCAAATAGTAATCCAGGTGATTTTGTTATTAGCAATTCATCTACAACGCAGTGGTCTTCCTTTGTGCTTGATAATCTATCATTAAAAGAGCAAATTACAACTTCCGCTGTAAATACAGCTGACTTATTATTTTATACTACAAGCGAAGATGTGCAAGCAGAGGTGTTAAAATTAGATAGTTCTAAGAGGGCTATATTCTCAGGCAATGTCGGAATCGGGACAACGAGTCCAAATGCACTATTAGATGTTAATGGTGCATTTAAGGCAACAGCAGCAGGAACAACCTTTTATGATGGTGCAGCCTTATTGTTTAAAGCTCACTCAGCAGACAGTAGAACATATGCGGTTGATGCAGTCTCTGGTGGTGGTGGTGTTGGTTTAGTGTTTCGGACTCACAGCAATGGTCATTTTGAGTTCCATACAGGAGTTTTAGATGAAAAGATGAGAATAGATAATGCAGGCAACGTCGGAATCGGAACAACGAGTCCCAGTCATAAATTAGAAGTTGTGGGAGAAGTAAACTTAGGTCCATCAGGTAATTTTGATATAGCTTCTAATGGTAGGGTTACAATTTCTGCATCTAATCCTGATTTAACTATAGCTGGTGGACAAAGCTTAAGATTTACTTCTAATGGAGTTATAAGTAATTTAGGCACTATTAATGGTGCGACCCCATTAATTATAAATACAGGTAGTGTTAGATTAGGCGGTGATGTAGGAGGAGGTAATACTAAATTAAATATTATAGGCAATGCAAGTCAAACATCACCAACAGTAGCTATTAAACAAGGGTCAGGTTCGACTACTACTCAGATAGCTATTTACGATAGTTCTAGTGTTAAAACAATGGGACTCACTACTAAAGGGCTTACACAAGCGGGTGCTGGTAGTGGACTAGCAAGGTTTGATTTAGACCATACAGTCCAGCCAACGAGTGCTGATGGCGATGGTGTGGGATTAAATTTTAGAACAGAAAATGCAAGTGGTGGCATGGTTGATATTGCTTATATTGACACAGTATACGATGACATATCTGCTGATGATGTCTCTATGAGTTTCTCTGTGAGGAATAGTGCTACTCCAGTGGAAGTATTAAAATTAGATAGCGGTAAAAATGCTATATTCGCTGGTAGTATAGAATGCGGTGGTGATGCTATTAAATCACCTGATGGAACAGTAAGTTTACCTGCATATACATTCACCTCTGATACTGATACTGGAATATATAGAATATCTGCGGATAACATGGGATTCTCAACTAAAGCAAATTTGAAACTTGAAATTGGAGATGAAATTCAATGTCATGATAGCTTTGCATATAATGATATAATAACATTGTTCACAAGCGCAACTCCAGACGTTAAGGACGGAAATGTATTTGAAATGGATGGTGCAAGGTCTCCAGGCACAACTATAACAGACTTTACAAATAGTGTGTCAGGTCAGATGATAGTTTTTAGGGCAACAAATTCTTTAGTTACAATTAGTAATGGGACTAGTATACAATTAGATGGGAGTGCAAATTTTGCTATGTCAACAGGTGATATTATAACTCTTATGGATTTTTCAGGAAAATGGCATGAAGTATCAAGGATGACAGTCTAATGACAAAAGAAGATTTTAGAAATAGCAAGGTAGAATTAGTTGAAGCTCCAGAAATTGAAGGTGATATATTAATGATGTATTCTAATAACCCAGAAGATGGTAATTCTTATCCTCTTATGTATACATCTGAGGAGTATGGGATAAAAAAGGGAGTTAAGGATTTATGTGAAAAGCATAACATTAAGAGGGTATTAGAAATAGGATATGGACTTGGGTATACTGCACAGCAATTCCAAGACTCTGGTGTAACGAAGCATACTATAGTCGAAGCTCATCCGCATATATATGCTAAAGCATCTAAGTGGGCTAAGGGATATGATAATGTTGGTGTGTTTCATAGCTTTATACAGGATTATAAGTACGATGAGAATGATTATGATTTAATCTATGACGATAGAGCAGAATTGGTTGATAAAATATCAGGTGATATACTTTTCCCAAATTGGAGAGTAATAAATTAAATGAAATGCTTTATCTGTCAAGAAGAGGTAGCTATATCAAATAATGGATATAGCTGTAGTAATTGCGGATTTAAAGAGACCTGAGATACTCCTCTTAGGAATCAGTTTGATTTATTTGAAAAAGATTTGGAATATACTACACAATGTTAATAAATTACACGGACGACTATGATTACTATAACTAAAGCAACATTCAAAGATTTACCTGAGGTAGCAGACTTAGTGTTAAACGAGTTTGTTAAAGAAACCCATTCTCATATAAAAGAGCTTGAGGGTTCCTCTGATGCATCTCATAATAAATTCTTAGAAGATTATATCTGGAGAGCAGAGAACAGCATGCCCTCAGTGGTGTATGTTGCCAGGGAAGATAATAAGCTTATAGGTGTTGCAGGTGGTTCTATATCAGAGCATCATTGGGGAAGGGCTAAATGGGGCACAGAAGATTTCTGGTTTGTAAGGAAAGAATATCGTAAAGGCAGGACAGGTATAAGACTTTTTAATAAACTCATGAATTGGTTTGAGAGTAATGGTTCAGATAGAATATCTATGACTCATTATAGTTGGAATCCGAAGGTTAGTAAGTTTTATAAGAGAAAAGGATTTAAACCTTATGAAGTAAATTATGTGAAGGAGGTTGCTAATGGCTCATAAGACAGGTAGAAAATTAAAGAAATTAAGTATTAAGAATATTGGCACTGGTAAGAACTTTGATGTTTTCAAGAAGATGAACTTTGGAGATTATGCTACTATATTAGGAGCTGGGCTTGGGGTAGGAGGATTCTTTGGTTTAGGTGCAAATCTGCCAGGTATAGGGGGTCTAATGGGGAAGCTTGGCGGTCTTAGAACTGGGCTTGGCACTTATGCTAAAAATCTTATTGGAGGAGGCGGAGTAACAGATATTGTAGCTGATACAGCTATTGACAAGGCCAAGGACCCATCTTTATGGGACAAGCTCGGTGGATGGGGTACTGCAAAAGGATTGCTAGGTTTAGGTATGGCTGGCGGTATGGGTGGTCAACCTATGCAAGAGTATCCTGATTTTACTGGAGACCCTTCTTTCCAGCAACTACAAGGAGATGTTGACTGGATGAGGAATCGGCGTGATGATATGTTAGACCCTACTTCAGCTTACAATCAAAGATTAGCTGGTGAATCTGCGGATATGATAGGTTTCCAAAATACTCTAGGTGCTAGGAATGCTGCAGCTCAAGGACTTGCTCCTGGAAGTGGTATAACAATGGCTAATGCTAATGCTAATATGAGTAGGGGCATGGACCAGTTCTATGGGAACATAGAGAAAAGAATGCCTCAAGCATTTAGCATGGGTCAAAGCCTTATTGGACCTCAAAGAGGTATGTTTGAGGATATACAGAATAGAAATATTGCTAATATAGGTATGCAGAATCAACAGAATGCAATGAATAATATGTATGCACAACAGTTTGGATATGGCCTCTTAAATAACTGGTTAGAATAATGGCTTTAAATTATAAAAATCAAGGTAATTTCTTTTCGCAACTTATGCAGAGTATGGGAAAACTGGGTAATCAGCAATATATGAGCCAAAAAGGGTTAGACCACAGGGAAGCTATAGCTAACTTCTTCAAAGGAAAGCGTAAAGCTGACCCATATTCTCCAGATGATTACACCTTAGACCCTGATGTTAAAGGTGTATATTCTCCAGAAGAATTAGGATATCCAGAGGATGATGGTAATCTAGTTTATAGCCCCCTTCATCAGCCAAAAGAGGGTGAGAAGAATATTTTTGGAGTTGATAAAAGCCAATATGAAGATTTAGAGTGGCCCAGCCTCCCTAATTTTGGATTAATTGACAAGTTAAGGGAAATGCTCCCAAATGTTAATGAGAAAACTATTCAAAACTTCCTTACTACACCTGTTGGGGAGCAAATAGCGCAAATGAAGAACAAGCGTGCAAGTGACCAATTTGACTATGAAAGAAATTTAGCTAATGAAACAAATCAAGAACTTCTAGATAAATACTCTCAAGAGAAAATTAACAGGGAATACCTAAAAACTCCAGAGTCGCAATACTTAACGCCTGGGTTCACCTCTCAAACAGATGTAGAGCAACAGCTTACAGATGCTATGCCTCCTAATGATTTTGATTTTGGCGGAATGGATGAAGGATATGGTCAAAGTGATATGCCTTATGATTTGTCATTCCCCCCTCCTGATTTATTTGATGAGACTCCTTCTCCTGCTGAAGATTATCCTGATGAATTTGGAGAGACACCTGTTGATGTTTTAGATAAAGATGTATATGGATTACCATGGGACGAACCTAATGTTGTGCCTAGAGAATTTAATACTATCCCTGGACAGTTTGTAAATAATCATATGGAAGCTGGTGTATATACTCCTCCAAGTGGTCCACTTACCATCCCAGATAACTTGATTCGGAATCAAGAGATACAAAGTCAAGTAGAAGACTTATTTATGGGTGGAAAGGGTGCTGGAAGCCCGCTAGACGATATATTACAGCAAATTAATAGTAGAGGTCCAGTAGGGCAAGAAGGGCCTCCTATGGCCCCTTATAATGAATTTGAAGATTTTGATGCTACTCCTTATGCTGAGCCTGCAGAAGAATGGAATCCATTTGAAGAAATGGGTCCTTATAATAGTGGGTTTGATAATAGTGGGTTTGATTCTGATTCTTTAATGAGTGCTATTATGCAAAAGGAATCAGGTGGAGCAACAAAGAAGATGCTGGCTGATTCATTAGCGAGAGAAGGAGCAGTTGGCCCATTACAACAGAGAGATATATTTTATAAAGATGTTACAGAGAGAATGGGATTCCCAGAATATGATAGAAATAATCCAGAGGAAGCTAAAGCAGCAGGTGCTCACTATATTAAGTATCTAATGGAAGAGAAGGGATTGGGATTACCAGAAGCATTAGCTGCTTATAATGCAGGTCAAACTGGTGCTAGAAAAGGAAGAGGAAAGAAATATGCAGAGAGTATTTTGGATACTATGAAGGCTAAGTTTGGTGGTTCATCTAGTAATGAATTTGAAGATTTTGATATGTTGGAGGCACTAAGCAGATAATGGGTTTAAATTATCCGACAACAAATCCTCAAGCAGCAGTTCAAGGTGCAATGATGCCTCAGTTCCAACAGTTAATGGGTAATATGTTTCCAGGTAGGGAGAAAAGAACATCTGATTTAAATAGAGATTATGCTAATGAAATACTTGGATTAACTAGAGTTGGTAGTATTTTTCAGGTAGGTGCTGGTAACAAGTTGGGATTGCATCCAGACTTTAAAGCAAACTTCCCATCTTATGATGAAGCTTGGAATAATTATTCTAATCAAGCTCTAGCAAAGAGGGTTGTCCCTGATAGGATGAAATTTGATGAACTTTATGAGCTATCCAGCCAGAGATATAGAGAAGGTCTCACAAAGAGTCTCTCTTCAGCAAGTGTAAATTATGACCAAAAAGACATCCAAAAGGTAATAGCTTCAAACCCAGGATTATTAAAGTATGTAATGTCTGAAGGCCCTATTGACCCTGCATTAGCACCATTTGTTCCGCAAATAAAGAGGGATAAAAAAGGATTTGCTGCACTTCCTGCTATTGGTATGGGGCTTGGTGGAAACTTATTAGGAATGGGAATATTTTCTGCATGGGGAAATCGCAGTAAGGGATTAAAAGGGGCATTGAGTGCTGGTATGAAGGAGTTGAATCCCCTCACTCAGCTAAGAAGAGCTAGTGTAGCAGTTCAATCCTTAAAACCTATGGCTCTGAGAAGTCTTCCAGCAATTGGAGAGGGAACATCACCTAAAATAGCTAGAGCAGTAGCAGGTAAATTAAACTTTGTTAATAAGACAAGTGATACTGCTTTTAGACAGATACAGATATATGTTAAAAAACATGGTGTAAAGGGCTTATGGAAGAAACTAGTTGGTAAAGTAGGCAGAACAAAAGCAGCTTTATATTTTGGAAAGTTAGGATTGGGTGCTGCAGGATTTGTTGGACCACAAGCAGCAGAGCCTATTACTACATTTTTAGGTTTAGCTTTAACAGCACACACAGCATATGAAGTAGCAAATTTATTAAAGGATGTTATGACAGATTCAAAAGGAGTACAATTACCAGAAGGTACGGAGCTTTAATGGATGGCAACTCCAGAGTTCCAACCACAGATATCTAAACTACAAACTACTCAGTTTGTAAATCACTACCAGAAATATCCACACTTATATGACGATGAGAGACGTGACCTCATAGAGGTTCATGCTTCCTATTATAAACTTCCCTTTTTAAAACAACATACCTCAGGTATACCAGGCATTCTACAGCAGGCTGCTAGTGGTTATATGTCTGGCATGACAACATTTGATGTAGGCGACCCTCCTGATTCAACATATGAGGGTATAGCAAGAAGTGTTGGTCATTTAGCAGGTTTTGCAGGTATAGTTCCTTTAGTTCCATTAAAGGTATTAGGTGTTACAAGAATGGCAAAGAGCCTGGGTGCTGCTCCTGCTAAGTATGCTATGCATGGATTAAGTATTCCTATGCTTGCTGCTAAAGCTATAACTAAGAAGGCTAAGATATTAGTTAACAGTGCTTCTAAAACAGCTATGAAAGGAAGGGCAGATGCTGTTAAGACATCAGCTAATTTCCTTGCTAAGCGTAGAACAGGTGATATTATTGAGGGTGCATTTACTCTTGGTGTAGCATCAGCTGTATCTACATGGAGAGCAGGTATTGATGAGATGATGACTAATTTTATGCATGGTGCAACTACTGGTGCTGCATTTAGGACTATTGGTAATTTTGTTAAAATGGGTAATCCTCAAGGTGATAAAATGCTAAGAACTTTAGCAGCTTCAATGTATACTGGTATCCCTGCTACATTAAGGGGTGCAACAACTGAAGAGCAGGTGTATGAATATCTTCTGGGAGCTTACTTTGGGTTTAAGGAGTCTCCTGTTGAACAGCGGATAATTGGTGGGCATATTAAAAAGATGTTCAAAGAGAAAACATTTGACCCTGAACAGGTGAAGGGTTGGGAAGAGTTCCCAGCTGATATTCAGAAGAAGATAAAGAAAAAAGCAGAAGCTATAACTCGTAAGATGGATGCTGGTATATTTGGTAATCTTCTTATAAAAGGTATAGATACCGAGACTTACAACAAGATATTAGAAGCTAATGTTCCTGAAGGATTCACTGTAAAAGGTGTTGACGAAAAAACAGGAGAACCAATATTAGAATTAAAACCTGAAGTTAAGAAACTTGAAGAAAAGAAGAGAAAGGAAGAGGTTCCTCCTTCTGATGAAAGTCCATTTGAAACATCTCAGGCATCAGAGTTTACAGAGCCATCAACACAACAGATATTACAGAGAAGTGTTAACTTTGTAGAGAGAAAGTTTAGAGACCGCTTATCTGAAGTGGAAGCTAAGGAAGGTTTAAATGAAAAGATATTAGAGACCAAGAGATTAGCTGAAAATATTGATATTACTATAGAGAATTATGTTGCCGAAGAGTTAATAAAGGAAAACCATTCAGATAGGATAAATAAATCTGATAAAATTATAGAGGAACTTCAAACCAGTATGGGGGTCAGTTTTGACTTGAAGGACAGTGGTTTTATACGCAGGCATGTTATGAATAGATTATATGGTTTGCCTTCAGTTATCATCTCTGGTGAAATATCAGGTTCAAATGTGACAGCTAGAAAGCTTCCTAATAATATGACGAGGCTAGGAAACCAACGGGGCAACAAAGAACCTATTAAGGCTATAGAGCTTGCTTATATAAGTGCTTGGGAGAGAAAGGGAGGTGTTCTTCCTGGTGGAAAGAAATCTCTTATAAAATTTGAGGAAGACCCAAGTTCTGGTTATAAAGCTAGGACAAGAAGGAATGCATCTGCTGATGCCACAATTGCGATTGCAGTTGATTTTAATACTTTTGGTGAAAGACTTACCAAGACTCAAGTGAAAGGTCAAGGCAATCAATATATTCCTATAAATGCTAAAATCTTAAAGATTACTCCTGAAAGAGTTGATAAGATTGTTGATATGCTAAATTCAGTAAATGCAAAGACTTTAAATATAGCTGGTAATGGTATTTATACAATGAAAGGTAAGTACACTCAAGCTGAAGTTGATACATTTACTTATAACTTACTTAAAGCTGTTATTAATCATCCAAAGTTAAAGAATAAAATAGAATTAGTAAGAACAGGTGGGCAGACAGGATTTGATGAAGCTGGTGCTAAAGCAGGAGAGAGATTAGGAATCCCTACAAGAGTTGTTGCTCCAAAGAGATGGAAGTTTCGTCCAGAGAGTGGTAGAGATATATCTGATGAGAAAGCTTTTAAAGATAGATTTGGGGAAGATATTGATGCACCTACTGGAGAAGGATATTCTCTTCAGAAAGGTGGGAGACCTCTTGCTATACATGACCATTTTGTATTTAAAAATGATGCTGGAAGGACTATTGAGGCTGACTTTAATGACTACTATAATCACCTAAAGAAGAAATATGATTACAATGAAAGTGCTGCTATAGAAGAGTATATTACTAATACCAGTAGGGTTATGGCAGATATGGCATCTAAAGGTTACTATTATGTTGGTGGTAGAGGTGATAACCAGCGTAACTATTTTATAAAAAAACATCCAGACCTTAATATAAGTAAACTAAGTGATTTAAAAAAGAAACTGAATATTGCATACTTAGTATCAGACAAGAAGAATAAGCGAAAAGGATTTACAGATGCCTATAATGCTTTCAGGAAGAACTGGAAAGAAGATTATGGTCAAGCTTTCGGTAAAAATGCAGGTAAGGTATTTGATGAAATGTTTATGAACAATGTTCTTTATGAAGCTGAAATGAATGGCCTGCCTCTTAAAGCAGACTTTAGTAATGTTGGTGTATTAGTTAAAAAAGGATTTATTAATAATCCTATAGCCTTCAATAAAAGGATGCAGATATGGTTAACTAATGGTATCCCTGGTGATGCTAGGTTTATGGTGGAAAGATTTGGCAGTGATAAAATAAAATTTATGATTATACCTGATGCTGAAGGAAAGAATCTCACTAAAGATAGTAAAGCTAGTGAATATGTAGAGTCAACTGATGGTAGTATTATTGTTCATGATTCCTATATAGATGCTCTTGCTGAGATGTATGGTATAGCAGAAGGTACTGCTCAGAATAATGTTGGCAACGTAAAAAGCTTTATAGTTAGTAAGAACCCTAAGTTAGGGGCAATGCTTGGCAAGTATATGATGCATAGTGCAGGAGAATCACAGAGCAAACAGATGGAAGATAGTGGTGTGCATATGCTAGTATATGAATCAGCAGCAAAGCAGATGGGTCTTAGGGATTTCTATAAAGTCTATGAATTAGATGTTTCAGATATTAAAGGTGTAACCTCAGAGCTATCTGATTCACATAGTATTGAGCCTCAAAGAATACCAAAACAAATGTTTTCTAATCTGACAGCTTTTAGTGTTCAATTACCAGATGCTAAAAAGAATTTGAATATTATGAACAAGATGATGGATGAATTTATAGTAGAAAGTTTTAATGGTAATCCTGTTTACAATAAGAAATTAAAGGAACTAAGAAGTAACCCTAGTAATGAAAATTTAAGAGAAGAAGTTATAAGTAATATAGAGGAAGTTGGCGTTTCTGAATTAATGGGTGCTATACAAGACCCCAATATGAGTAGCTTCTCTGCAAGAGCATATCAGAAGATGATAAGAGTAGCATCTGAATCTATTGATACTGCAATAGCAGAAGGAGAATTGGATGCTATGGAGGGTGATGCTAGAGCTCAGGAGATTAGAGATTTCCGTAGCAAGCTAGAGAGAATGGCAAGGAACTCTGACCCTGACAAAATAGGACCGTATATACATAAATATTCTTCTGGGATGTTAGATGCTATTAAAAGAGCATATGTTGTCACTAAAGTAACTAGACCTCGTGTAAGGAATAGTATATCAGCCCGTATGAGACCTTATGATGAAGAATTAAGACAGAGATTTCCTGAATTAGAAACAGATGATACTATATTCTTTCTGGATAATGGCTTTAGAGATATGAAAGTTAGCCATGAGATATTAGATGGTTGGTCTAGAGGTGATAAAACACTTGGAAAGGTATGGGATGCTTATGTAGCCACTAAAGAAGGTAAATCAAAGGCATTTAAGGGTGCTGAGAGCTCCGTAGAGGAGTTTTTATCAGCAATTAGTATGAGAGTGCCAATGGACAGTTTAAGTGGCGCACAGAAGCTCTCATTTAAAGGTTTTACTGGAAGAAAGGGTTTTGGTATTTTACAACATCCAAGAACGATGAGGGCAGAAGGCGGTGCAGATTTAGATGGTGATAAGAGTTGGGTGTTCTTTGGTTGGAAGCCTGAGTATAAAGAGTTATATGATGCACATAAGAAGGAGTTTTATAAAGGTGATAAGATTCCTGATGCAAAAGAAGATATTATAATGAGAGGTGAGGGTTCTGGTAAAGAAACATATAAGAGTAAGTTTATAAGGAGTTCTTCTTATTTTGAACAGGAGATATCTAGGAAGCTTGGTGTTAAATCATCTGATTTATATAAACAAGATATATTAAAATTCTTCCCTAATGCACGGAAAGAAGCATCTGAAGGTGCATCAACTGGTAGAAATATGTTGGGACCCGCTGTTATATTAAAGAGTACAATGCAAGCTGCTCATTCAGCTATTATGGCTACAGAAAATAAGACTCAGGTTATAAAGGGAGAAAAATATGAGATAATAATGGTTGCTAAAGAAGACCCTAGAGACTGGGAGAACTTTAAAAGGAACTCTAGAGCTATGATAGCTTTGTCTAGTGACCCTATGGATGAGGCAGGATTAGCTAGTTATAACAAGTTTCTTCTGGAGTCTGCAAAAAGCTTATTCCATATAAAAGCTAATTGGATTACTAAAAAAGGCAAGAAGCCTATGGACTTAGAGAGTGGTGCTATGCTTCTTAGAAAGGGTTTATTAGAACTTGCTGGTAACGTCAACAAAGCATATTGGGGTAAGAGTAGGCTTACAGATAAAAAGTATACCAGCAGTGAGATGTCTGAGCTTGTTTCTCCTATTACAGAGCTTAGTAATGAGCAACTGAACTCATATTTATTTAGGGTAGGTAAGTTATTACAGCCTGTTGATTTCTCAGAGGGAGTCTTCCAGAGAATATCAGAGGATAAATTATTAGGATTATATAATGATTATGCTAAAATATTAAGAGACACAATAGATATACCAGGATTTAAGGCTCTTCAGGATGCTCTAGGAAGAACTACTGTTTCTGTTAAGAGTAAAGGTGCAGCTTTGAAGCTTGTATTTCAAAATAAGCTTTGGAGCAATGCTATGAGAGATATAGCAGCTGGGACAGATGTTTTTGATAAGATATTTAAAGAAGGAAGATATGAAAAGAGAATCAGAGAAAAATTAAATATAAAAGGTGAGGCTCTAAAGAATTGGATAAGGAAAAGAAAAGAAGACCCTGAGTATCGTAAGTGGATTGTTGACAATTTCTATAAGGAAATGGAGCATTTTATAGTTAATGATATAACTGATATGGTAACATTTAATAGGGTCTGGGATTTATTTAAAAAGGGTTCAGTCACCCTTCCCCAGATAGAACATATGTCTAAAAAGATAGAAGAACTTAAAGGTAAAAGTTACCTAGCTTTTATTAGAAACAAGGAAGCTCTAAAATATAAAGAAACTGAAGAGGGAGACCCTGAAGCTCGTTTATTAGAAAAGAGATTTAAGAAGCAAGCTATTAGAGAGGATATTCCTGAAGCTGTTGATATCAAAGAAGATATTAGTATAGGAGAACCAATCTCTAGCAGTATGACACAGCATCAGATAGATGTTGATATAATGAGATACAAAAGCAAACTTACTGAACCCCAAAAAGATATGTTCGATGCTTTAATGTTGGGTAGTTTTACAAGAAAAGACAACAGAACTGAAACTAGTGCATTAGGCCTCTCATCTACTGCTATCCCAGATAAAAGTATAAAATCATTTATGAAAGGATTTAATGATACATTTGAAAAAGCAGAAAATAAACAATTGTATAAAGAGGGGAAAGAGGAAGTTGATAAAATATCTGAGTCTACTGAGGGCACAGCAGTCGAGCAACCAGCAGAGGTATTAGATGAGCTTGCTCCGTATCGGGGACTTATAGATGGTAAGCTTAAGAATAAAGAAGACCGTATGATGCTTCAGCGTATCAAAGATAACCTTAACTTCTTTCATAATGCTGTTGGTAAAACTATAGATATTGAAGCTAGGAGCCCCAAGAAAGAGTTGAATCTATTCTTAAGAAAGATTGTTGGCAAAGATATTAATGCTATGAATATGGAAGACTGGAGAGTTTTTGATAATTATTTAGAAGAGATGCGTAGGGGCCCTGCTATATCTAAAATATTTAAGGGTATTAGGAGTGGTGGAAAGATTCCCAAGTGGTGGCATTGGGCATTTCCTAGAACTGTTTCCAGAGATATGATAAAAGAAGACTTAGTATTATTAGAGGAGAACGGTATCTATTTTAACGATAAGGGAGTTGCAGTAACTGGTCCTGTTCTAAAACCTTATACTACATTAAGTGCATTACAGAAATATATATCTGAAGCTAATGAAACTGCAGCTAATGACTTTATTAGATTACGGAATCAATTTGATGAGGACTTTCAATTTATTGATGGCATTAATGAGGGCTCTGGGTTATGGGATATGGCTATTAGGACTATGGAAAGAAAGATGGCCAAGAAGATACATGAGCAGTATGGTAACAGCGACATAGGTAATTACTATAAAAGTGTTTATACTGATGCATACACTAAGTCTGCTAAAAAACATAACTGGAAAGAGTTAAAAGGAAAAGTTATAAATATCCCTGGGAAAGAAGGAGAGAGGTCTCAAAAGACGGGTCAGGAGATTGTTGACGGAATAATAGAGAAGATAACCGAGAAAAATGAGAATATATTTAGTAAGTATATCAAAGGTAATCGTAAGTATATAGAAAGATTTGCAAGGAGAGATTCTAAAGGTAATATTATCTGGAGGAATAAAACTTCTGACGATATGTTTTTAGATACCTCCAAGTTTATTAAGTTTGTTACTGAGAGTTATAGAAAAGGAGAACCTGTTCCTGATGATATGGGTCTGGATTTCTTAAGAAAGATTGCAAGAGAAATGCAGATAAAACAAGCAGAAGACTTAGGGCATCATAAATTTTCTGAGATGCTAAATAAGAAACCTATAGAAGCTACTGGTCAATACGAATTTGATAGCTACTATCCTCACCTTATGATGGATAAAAAAGCTTCAAAAGAGAATGTCAAGAAGTCCTATGAGATTATAATGAATGATAAAAGCTTATCAGATGTTGACAAAACAATGCATGTTAAGAATCTTGTTATGAAGTATCATAATAATACGGGTGAATGGACTATGGAAATGACAGATAATGAGCACTGGGAGACGTGGGATAGGGCTCTTGGGCTTATTTCTGAGAATAAAAAGAAGGAAGCAATTAGAACCTTAGATAGTAGGAGTAAGCCAGGCAACCTACATTCTAGAACTGGTCATAACCCTGGATGGAGCACTGACCCCATAGCTTACCATAGCTATATGAAGGGTGTATTAGATGCTTATCATAGACAGATAGGGCAAATAGTTTCTAGAGATGCAACAGAAAAGTTTTATTACAATAACCATAAGAAGTTAGGTCCTAAGTTAACAAATGCTTGGCAACAATTCTTAAATTTATATGCTCAGGATTCCATGGGATACCCAAGTGTTATACCTCGAAGTGTTCTTAATAATCCCAAGCTAAATGTAAAAGGGACACCCTACCATTGGTTTGCAGATAATGTTGTTGTTGACAAATTAAATAGTTATAAGAAAAAGCTGGGATTAAAGAGTTCAGACAAAATACCAGAGGACTTAAAGAATATTACTATATCAGATATTAGAACCTGGACTAATCTTGAAGCTAAGTTTGAGCTTATGAGTTTATTGGCTCACCCTAAAACTGCTATAGGAAATCTATATGGTGGAACAACACATACCATAGCAAGTACAGGCTTAGAGAACTTTAAACTAGGAAGAAATATTGGTTGGCTCAAGACACATCTTAACCCTAAATGGGAAACTAAGCAAGATTTGTGGGACTTTGCAGAGAAGCATGGTGTAATTGAAGAGTTCTTAATTAAAGAAGCTAATTTTAGTCCTCAAGCAAAGAATGCAAAATTCCAAAGCTTTATAAAAGAAGCTACTGCTAAGATTAAAAAGGACCCTGAGCTATCAGATTCTTCATTAATGGGTATTGCTAAGAAGCACGGAGTATCAGATAGTATATTTAATAAAGCTGCTTGGTTTATGAGAACTACAGAGAGAACATTAAGAAGAGATGCTTTTATGGCTCATTTAGTTCAAGCTTGGAGAGACTTTGGTATGAGCTTGCCCTATGACCATCCATTTTTAATTCAGAAAGCTAAGAAAGGTGTTCAGGCAACACAGTTCCTATACTCAGCCCCATTCAGACCAGCATTCTCTAGAACTGCTCTAGGTAAAGTTATGACTAGATTCCAGTTATGGGCTTGGAATGCTGTTGACTTTAGAAAGGAAACCTATAGGCAAGCTGCTATTAGAGGGTATAGAGAAGGTACTCCTGAGTTTGAAAGACTCAAGAGGCTTATGGCTATGGATATGTTGATGTTGGGGCTTGGTAGTGTCTTTACATATAGTATCTTTGAAGCTGCTCTGCCTGCTCCATATAATTGGCTGCAGGATACTGCTGGCTTATTGTTTGGTGATGAAAAAGAAAGAGACAGAGCATTCTTTGGTGCTTGGCCTACTCCATTAGCTCCTCTTCAACTTATTACTCCTCCTATTGCAAGACTACCAGTGCAATCCTTTACTGCCGCTATCAATGGCAGTTGGGATAAAGTAGCATCTTATACTCTACCAACAATGTTTCCATTTGGGAGAATGGCTAGAGATGTTTATGGAACCTTTAAGAATCCTATGTTTTATGCTGAGAAGTTAACTGGATTCCCTGTATTACAACTTCAAAGAGAAGTAAAGAAGGGTAAGAAGCAAGAGTTTCTAGTACCTAGAGGTATATTGTAGTGGTCGGAGGAATATTAAAATTCATTCAAGGATTAATTGGAACTCTTGCAAGAACAGGAAGATTACCTGTACTCAATAGTATAATAAAAGCTCATAAAGCAGGTCTTATATCTAGAAAAGATTTCTTCAGAAGAGTAATAGGAATGGGTAAAGAAGCTAATCTCCAAGGAAAGTATATGTCTGCTTTAACAAAGTTTGACAACAATAAGCTTTTAGGCAAGGCTATTCTAGATGATAATAAAAGTCTTATTAGTAAATTAGGGCTTGTAACTAAAGAGGCAATGAGGCGACAGAA
>Ga0114899_1000996_pt1 | contig 17670 bp, 6 predicted proteins | sample MalvireepMed_215_FD_83497 | JGI IMG/M metagenome (GOLD analysis project Ga0114899, IMG submission 83497) | Marine viral communities from the Global Malaspina Expedition - Malaspina viral metaG DeepMed_215 | ecosystem: Environmental > Aquatic > Marine > Oceanic | place: Mediterranean Sea...
CTGGATTATTTGTATCGGCTGGCCATCATCACCTTCTGCAAAACAAGTTCGCAAGCTTTGATGACGTTCGACGATGCTTCTAAAAGCTTTTTTAAGCACACCAAGATTTAACTCCCCTGTTAAATTTAATGCTGCGGGCATATTGTAATGGCTGCTACCGCTATCTATTTTGTCCAACAACCATAGTCGTTTTTGAGAAAAAGATAGTTGACGATCTTGCTCCGACTTAATAGATACGTTTGTTATAGGAGGAATAGCTATAGTTGAGATAATACTTTTTTTTAATAAGCGTTTTTTTAATAATTCGCGCTTTAATTCAAGGCTTAGCTTGCCATCATTTACTGATTCCATTTTAATTTACCTTATACTTCTTGCATCAATTCTAGATAACGATCTAACTCTTCTTCCGTAAGTGTTTCTACGTTTAGTTCTCCAGATGATAATTTTTTTACTTTTATGAATTCATCTATTAATTGAGTTAAACCTTGAACTGTGAACTGACTAAATATTGTTTGTAAAGTAAGTGCCAGATCGAATCTCTGGTTTACTATAGCAATAAGCCGAGTCGCAAGGAGTGAATGTCCCCCCAGCTCAAAAAAGTTGTCGCTTATTCCCACTCGCTCAAGTCCCAATAGCTCTTGCCAGATCTCGCACAATACTTGTTCGGTTTCGGTGGTGGGGGCGATATATTTTGTTTGCTGCAACGACATATCCGGCTCAGGCAGTGCTTTTCGGTCGACCTTGCCATTGGGGGTTAAAGGTAAGTGCGCTAACAACACAAATGCCGACGGCAGCATATACTCGGGTAAATCCTGTTTAAGTGATTGGCGCAAAGATTCAATAAAGTCATGACGTAATGCCTGACTGGTTTCATCCTCTCCTTCCATGGCGGCGGCACCGTCTGTGGTTACATAAGCGACTAAACGTTTATCACCAGTGTCGCTTTCTTTAGCGAGCACGACCGTATCGTTAACGGCATTTTCGGAGAGCAAACGCTGCTCTATCTCACCCAATTCAATTCGGAATCCGCGGATCTTGACTTGGTGGTCAATACGACCCAGGAACTCCAGATTACCATCCGGTAACCAGCGCACTAAGTCGCCGGTTTTATATAACCGTTCACTACTTTGTGGGTCATTGGGAGCATAAAAGGGGTTGGCGACAAACTTTTCTGCAGTTAACTCAGGGCGGTTTAAATATCCTAGTGAAAGACAAGGGCCACCGATATGTAACTCAGCAGCAACACCTTGCGGCACCAAACTTTGATACTTGTCCAGTATTATTAAGTTACTGTCTGCGGTTGCTTTGCCTATGGGTACCATTCTGCCATTCAACCTATATTCCGTGGCATCAAAACGACTTGAGATCACCGTACTTTCAGTCGGACCATAGGTATTTAATAATTTTACTTTGGCTCCAACCTGTTGTTGCCAGCGTTGTAAATGAATAGTTGATATAGCTTCACCACCAACTATGATTAGCCTTAACTGGTTCAGTTCAATTGGCCTAGATAAACTTTCATCAACACACAATTGGTGCCAGTAGGCTGTGGGTAATGTGGCGACAGTCACCTCGCGTGTCTTTATTAGCTGCCAGAACTCTGACGTTGAAGGTACGTGTACAAATGCTGGTAGCACCAAAGTGCCACCATTCAACAAAGATGCGGTAAATTCCTCCACAAAGATATCAAATGATATGGATGAGAATTGCAATACCTTGTCGGTGCTGACTAATTGATAATTTTGTAGAATACTACTCGAATATGCCTGCCAACTGCGATGTGCTATACACACCCCTTTGGGTTGACCTGTCGAGCCTGATGTATAAATTACATACGCCAGATGATGGGGTTTTAGGCTCAGTTTGGCCGGGTCAATGTTCTCTGTAGAGTAATCACTTAACTGCTGTAAGAAGGCTTCATCATCCAAGTATACTGCCTGAGTATCACTCATCGGCGTTCTTCCCCGTAAATGACGCTGGGTCAAGACCGTCGTAAGTCTGGCATCATCTAACATATAACTCAGGCGCGCTTCGGGGTAATTAGGATCTAGTGGGACATAGGCGCCGCCTGCTTTTAAAATCGCTAGAATACCGATCACCATTTCAGGAGAACGCTCGACACAGAGTCCTATCAATGCATCCGGCTTAACCTGTTTTTCTTCAATTAAATAATGTGCTAACCGATTGGATCGATGATTCAGTTCGCTATAGGTCATCTGTGACTTTTCAAAGACCACGGCAATAGCGTCTGGATTTTTCTTCACTTGTACTTCAAATAACTCATGGATTGATAAATCCTTCGGATAATCAAGCCTTGAAGCATTCAATTCAACAAGTTGCTGATGACGCTCTTCAAAGTTTAGAATCTCTAATTGATTCATTGGCATAGTGTCATTATTAAGTACACTAGTAACGAGCCTTTCAAAATGACGAGCCAACTGAGATATGCTCGATTCATTGAACAATTCGACCGCGTACTCCCAATGCAATTCCAGAACATTATCCGATTCAGTCACTTCCAACTTCAAATCGAAATTAGTTTTGGTATTTTCTGTTTGCTTAAATTGACAATTGATATCGTTTAAAGACAAGTCAGGAACATCGTTGCTTTGCAAAATAAACGTGATCTGAATTAGAGGATTAATGCTGCTACTTAGAGTTGGAATAGCTTCTCTAACAATTTTTGAAAAAGGAATATGCTGATGTTCAAATGTTGACACGACTTCTTTGTTAGCTTTTTCCAGAAACTGTTGAAAAGACAAATTAGGATCAATATGATGCCTCAGAGGCAACATATTGACAAAGTAACCAATTAATCCTTCAATGTTCTTGTGACTCCTGTTCGCGACGGCTGTCCCGATAACAACATCGTCATTTCCACTGTAGCGTGAAATTATAGCGGCGAACAATGACTCCAAGACAACAAACAAAGTCGTGCCTGAATTTCGAACTAAAGTCTTAAGTGCCTGTGTCATTTTGACATCAAACATTCGATATAAATGACCCGCCTTAAAGCTCTGTACTTTGGGACGCAAGAAATCCGTAGTCAAACTATGAATTTCTGGCGCACCTGCTAAATAATCCTTCCAGTACTCCAAAGATAAAGAATTCGTTGCATCCAATTCAGTTTTTCGCTGCCAAGCCGAATAATCGACGTACTGAATAGGCAACGGAGGGAGAGTTCCTGATTTAACCTGACCATAATGGTTATAAAGGGTTTGAAATTCTCTAACAAAAATGCCTAAAGACCATCCATCTGACGCTATATGGTGCATCGTCACTAGCAATACATGTTCGTTAACGCTAAATTTCAATAATTGTGCTCGCAACATTAAATCACGACTTAAATCAAAGGTCTTATTGGCCGCTTGCTCAACACACCTTGCCAATTCCTTGCCTTGTGCTTCAACATTCAAAGCAGATAAATCAAGTCGCGGGATATTAAACACCTCCGTATCCTGGATGACTTGTATCGGCTGACCGTCATCTCCTTCTAAAAAGCAAGTACGCAAACTTTGATGGCGTTCGACGATACTACTAAAAACAAAATCTAAGGCACTATAATTCAAGTCACCTGACAACCTAAACTCACCAGGCATATTATAATGCGAACTGTCGGCGTCTATTTGATCAAGCAGCCATAATCGCTGTTGTGCAAACGAAAGGGGGAACGGTTCATCCCGTGCAACTTGCACCAGTGCCGTACGCCTCTCTTTCTTTTCTAACTTTGAGAGCTCGTGTACTAAGCCTTGGATAGTTTGATGCGTGAATAGTGTGTTTATCGCTAAATCCAAGTTAAATATTTCGTTTATTTGAGCTACTAACCGAGTTGCCAACAGGGAATGCCCTCCCAGTTCGAAGAAGTTGTCAGTTACCCCAACGCGTTCAAGATCCAAGATCTCCTGCCATATATCGCACAAGGTCTTTTCGGTGTCATTGGTAGGCGCTACATACAGTGTTTGCTGGATTGACAAGTCGGGTTCAGGCAAATCATTGTGATCAACCTTGCCGTTAGCCGTTAACGGTAAGCGTTCTAGCAATACAAATGCGGACGGCAGCATATACTCGGGTAAATTCTTGCTCAGCACCTGACGTAAAGATTCTATAAAGTCATGGCGTAATAACATACTTTTGTTGTCACCAGCAGCCATAGTAGTCATGTTGTCAGCTGCCACATATGCTTCCAAGCGCTTATCACCGGAATCAATTTTTTTGGCCAAGACCACCGCATCATTTACCAGAGGGTGAGACACTAATATGTGTTCTATCTCACCCAATTCAATTCGGAAACCGCGGATTTTGACTTGACTATCAACTCGACCTAAATATTCCAGACTACCATCTAGCAAAAGTCGAGCTAAATCACCGGTCTTATACAAGCGTTGACAACTTTGTGGATCATTTGCATCATAAAAAGGGTTGGCTATAAATCTTTCAGCCGTTAATTCAGGACGATTCAAATAACCACGCGCCACACAGGTACCACCAACGTACATCTCTCCCACAACACTTACTGGCAGCAGATTTAATTCTTGAGAAAGAACCAAAACCGCTAAGTCTGACAATGGACGACCAATCAAGCTGGCATCTTTAGCTTTTTCAATATCATCAATCATCACTCTTTTAAAAGTCACGTGAACGGTTGTTTCAGTAATTCCGTACATATTTATTAACTGGGGTGCACTATCACCAAACTGTGCCACCCAACTTTTTAATGACGCAAAATTTAAGGCCTCTCCTCCAAAAACTACATAACGGAGTGATGTGATCGCGGATTGACTAATAGCGATAGCAACGAACTGACTAAAAGCACCTGGAGTTTGACTTAATACAGTTATATTTTCTCGTTCGATAAGCTTATAAAAGTCTTCTGGAGATTTAGTAATCTTATGAGGTACTACGACTAAACGGCCACCATTAAATAAAGCCCCCCATATTTCCCATACCGAAAAATCAAACGCAAAAGAATGAAATAATGTCCAAACGTCATTCGAACCAAACGAAAATCCTTCTCTACAAGCATCGAAGAGACGAACGACATTTTGATGCTCTATTAATACTCCTTTAGGTTTCCCTGTTGAACCTGAAGTGTAAATCACGTACGCAAGATTATCAGGTTGTAAACCTAGTCTTTCAGGTTCGATATTTTCTGCTGGGAGAGTATTTAAATGGGCTAGAAACTCTGGGGAATCTAAATAAACCGCTTGCCTAGCATTTACTAATGTTCGATCTCGTAGATGTTTTTGGATTAGTACTGTGCCTAAATTGGCGTCCTCCAACATATAATCCAGACGAGCCTTTGGGTAATTCGGGTCCAATGGCACATATGCGCCTCCGGCCTTTAAGATCGCAAGGATCCCTATGACCATTTCTATTGAACGTTCGACACAAAGTCCTACCAAGGTATCGGGCTTAATCTGTTTTTCTTCAATTAGATAATACGCCAATTGATTAGCTTGTTGATTCAGATCTGCATAGCTCAGCTGCGACTCTTCATAGATCACTGCGATAGCATCTGGATTCTTTTTTACTTGCACTTCGAACAATTCATGAACACATAACTCTTTCGAAAAGTCTAACCTTATGGGATTCCATACAACTAGTTGTTGATGACGCTCTTCTTGGTTAAGAAGCTCCATTTGTTGCAAAGGCAAAGAGGGATTATTAAGTACACCAGTAACGAGTCTTTCAAAATGTATTGCCATTTGAGAAATATTTGACTCATCAAATAAATCGGCCGCATATTCCCAACGCAATTCAAGTTCACCGGCTAGTTCGACCGCCTCTAGATTCAAATCAAAAATAGTATTTACTTTCTTGGGGTGATATATAGAACAACTGACATCACTTAAAGATAAATCAGGAAACTCGTTGTTTTGCAAAACGAATGCGATTTGAATCAGGGGATTATAACTTCTATCTCGAGGTTGATTAAGTTCCCTGACAATTTTTGCAAAGGGCGTATGCTGGTGTTCAAGTGCACTAACTATTTCTTTTGTGGCTTTTACAATTAGCTGTTGGAATGACATATTTAGGTCAATTTTGTGCCTAAGTGGTAACATATTAGCAAAGTAGCCAATAAGACCTTCAATATTTTCCTGGCTCCGGTTGGCGACAACAGTACCTACCACAACATCATTACTTCCGCTGTAACGTGAAATAATTGCTGCAAACAATGTTTCCAAAACAATGAACAAAGTCGTGCCTGAAGATAGAGCTAAGTTCTTCAATGCCTGAGTCATTTTAGTATCAAATTTTCGATATAAATGGCCCGCCTTGAAGCTCTGTACTTGTGGGCGAGCATTAACTGTAGGCAAGCAATGTATTTCTGGTACACCCGCTAAAGAATCCATCCAGTATTCTAACGATGCTGAGTTTATACCTTCTAATTCATTCTTACGTTGCCAAGCTGAATAATCAACATACTGCACCGGTAATGTTGAAAGCGACGCTAAACCAGCCTGTTTGGGGTTATCCAATTGAACAAGCTGGTTATAAAGTGTTTGAAGCTCACTAAACAAAATGCCTAACGACCAACCATCGGAGGCAATGTGATGAAGTACAATGACTAATTGAGTTACTTCTTCCTCTACACGAATAATTTGTAATCTCATCATAATATCAGCAGAAAGATCGAATGTTTTCTCGACAAACTCTTGGTGTAATAATGCAATTGATGCTGCCTTGCCCTGAATTTCTAAATGACTTAAATCGATGAAAGGAATGGTAAATTGACTCACTGGCAAAACCTTCTGATACAACATGCCATTGCCTTCAAAATAAACAGTGCGTAGTGGTTCGTGGCGTTCAATGATTGCATTAAAACTGGCATTTAGTGCCTCAACATTCAATCTCCCTGAGAACTCCAGAACACGCGAAAAATGATAACCGTCGCACATAGTATCCAGTTTATTGGTCAGCCAGAGCTGCTCCTGACCTAAAGAGGACTCCAATTTCCGATCACGGTTTATTGGAACTACCGTTACAAAATCACTTAGCTTATTACTGGTCACTATAAATTGTTCGCTTTGCAACCACTCCATCAAACTAGGTTTAAATTCACGAATTTTTTCAATAACCACAGGCTTCAAAGTATTCTCTGGTGCATTGATTTTCAATTGTTTATTAACCAAAGAAAATCGAATCTTTTTTTCTTGGCAATCATCTAAGAAATCTAAAAAAGACATATTAATCATCTACCTCATATAAACAAAGTCGTTTATTTAACTTCGACTCTGTTGATAAAATACTTTTTGAATCTGGAATAATGGTTAAAACGACCGTTAAATGATTCACTCTAGCTAAAGCGATACTTCTGCAATGGAATGTTCTGAACAACTCAGCGAGTAATCCACTTTATCTGATTCTGAGTTGTTATTGGATTCGATATCCACCACATTGCCTTCTTCCATAAAAATGATACGATCTGCACAGTCAAAATATCGGTCATCATGAGTAATTACGATGACCAACTTGTTATCAGCTTTCATATTCGGCAGAATTTCATGATAGAAAACTCTTTTGAATTGTGGATCTTGGTCTGCGGCCCATTCATCAAATATATAAATATCTTTGTCTTCCAATAAAGATACTAGTAAGGCAAGTCGACGGCGCTGACCGTCTGAAAGCTTTGTCGTGCTAAATTTACCATCAACAAACTCTGTTTTCCCTGTTAATCCTAGCGCTTCAAGATAGGAATTAATTCTCATTACATCCATTATTGAATATTCTCGATAAAGCTTTGCAAACAAATAGTAGTGAGAATAAATTACTGAAATTCTTTCCCTCGACTGTCCAATATTGGCATCATTGATAACAATATTATCGAAGTAGATAGCACCAGTCGCAGCTGTATAATGCAGTGAAAGCAGTTTACTCAATGTAGATTTTCCCGAACCATTACCACCCACGATAAAATTAATCTGGCCAGGTTCAAATGATAGACAGATAGGATTAAGCGCAAAAGCAGAATTCTGATCATTAGTCTCGTATTGATAAGTAATATTTTCTACTCTATATTCTTTCCAGCCGTTTTTTAAAGCAGAAATGTCAGAATATTCTTCCTCCTCAAACCCTTCTATCGTATGGATACGTATCAATGCAACATGCCCCATATTCAAATGCTGCAACATCCCCAGAATACTGGCAACTGGGCCCGCGATATATAAAAGTGCCATTACAACACCGAAACTTTCCGCTGCAGGCAATTGGATATAGTGCGGCATAATAAAAACGACCATTCCGATTATAAAAAAAGATAACAGTTCGCTAGAATTTCCAGCAAGATGAATAATCATATCCCCAATTTTTTCTAACTTGACCGATTTTGACTGTGGAGTAATTATCTCTTCATCGATATAACAATTAGATTTATTCTCATTAAGCTTTAGCTCGAACGCTCCAAATACTAAACCTCTGACCCCTTCTTGAATAGTGTCTTTAAGGTCTCTTGCTTTGTTATATAGACCTTGAACCATAGCTACTGGCACTTGAAATAAAAATACCCCAACAAAAATAGTCGCTAATACAATCCCAAACATCATAAAGTTAAGAAAGGCTAAATAACCAAGCATGCCGATAATAGTAACCATTGAAACAACTATCATAGGAATAGCAATGGCAGCTTGAGAAACGTGATTAACATCGTCCGTTAAGATTGTCAGCAACCGAGGGAAACCGACATTTTCAACGTTGTCTATTTTCATTTTATTGATTTTTTTTGCGATAACTATTTTTAATTCTGCTGTCGCAGATTTTGCAATGTTATTGACCAAAATCACTGAAAGAGCTTTTGTCAACAAGATAAGTGTAACGACACTAAAAAAGATAATGGCCTCGTTTCCAATAACAAAGTCTAAATTTAGTGATGATGTTTCTAACTCTTTTGAATTGTCAGTTCGTCGCTGGATCCCATCGATAGCAAAAGGAATAATTAAGCTGTATAGCGCTCCCGCCACTGCACCAATAGTTACAGCAAATACCAATAGTCTCGGTGAATGTCTATACAGTAATGAGACTAGAGATACTTTTTTTTTGATTATTATTTTTTTCATCTTGTTTTTCCGTTAATACCATTAATAATAATAATTATTAATAATTATTAATATAAAACTATAAATAACTAGTTGTTACTTCAACAACTAGATTTGATTGGATTCTGTTCAAATAATTAACTCATCTCCTACCTCATCACTCCCAATCTCCGCCCGGTCAAATATGCTTTCCGCATACTTTTCCGTTAACGCATTTTCAACAACCAAGGCACATAAGCGAATAGTTGGCGATTCAAATAGTGAAGTTAATGAAAACGAAATAGAATAGGATGAACGAATTTTTGTAAGCAATTTTGTCGCTAAAAGTGAATGACCACCTACTTCAAAAAAATTGTCCTCGACACTAATAATTTCTCTTTGCAAAACCGACTTCCAAATGTCGAGCAAACACTTTTCTACGTCACTTTTTGGCTCTACTATCACGCTAGAAAATGTAGCTTGTGGCAAAGAATTTTTATCAGTTTTTCCATTGGGATTTAATGGGATCATATCAATATATTGAATAATAGAAGGTCTCATATAGTCAGGCAGTTTTTGACTTAATCTAGACCGAATTGACTCAGTCAAACTCTTGGCATCATCGGCATGCTGGCTGTCAGAAGTGAAATATAACAACAACGTCTTTTCGTTTTGTGTATTTTGCGGAAGCTCGGCGACATGTGCGACAGCCTGTTTTACGCCATCTATATCCATAGCTTGAGCTTCTATCTCTCCCAGTTCAATTCTAGCTCCGCGTAAACTAACCTGATAGTCAACTCGTCCCAAAAACTCGTAATTCCCATTTCTCAACAGGCGTACGCGATCACCAGTTCTATAGAGTCGCTCGTCAACAGTAAACGGATTGTTAATAAACTTTTCTGACGTTGCTTGTGGATTGTTGACGTATTCGCTAGCGAGTGACAGTCCTCCGATATATAATTCACCAGGAATACCAATTGGTTGTTGTTGACCTTCTTCACTGAAGACATAGAACTTAGTATTCGGATGTGGGACGCCTATGCCGTAGCCTGTCCAAGTATTAGCAGCCTCTAATGTTGTCACTTGATAACTGCTACTTACAACAGCAGACTCGGTCATACCATACAACGCCAACAGCCTAATATGGGGACGCCACTGTTTGATTCTTTTTAATAGCGAATAGGGGACAGGCTCCCCCCCCACTAACAACAATCTTAAATTTTCATATTGTGCATTGTTTTTTTCATCAACAACAGAATCTAACCATTGATGCATAAGACTGGGTACTGCGTGCAATACGGTTACCTTGTCTGTGGCTTTGAGCAACTTTCCTAAATCGACGACCTGAGCTTTATTGAGTACTTCAACCTGAGCCCCAGATATTAGTGGCAGTAAAATTTCAAGTAGCGAAACGCCAAATGCCTGCGAACCGATAGTTGGCATAATATCTTTCGGCCCCATTGCAAGCGCGCTTTTGTTTGCCATCAATGAATAGAAAAGGCTCTGATGAGGTACCAGCACACCTTTAGGCTTACCAGTTGAACCCGATGTATAGATGATATACGCCGGCGACTCTATATCCTCTGCAGGTAATAACTTAACCTCTTTATCATCACCATGCAGAGTTTCTATATTCAATAACAGCTTAGAACTTGCAAGTCCACCAGGTAACTTGGTAAGACTGTTAGTGAGTATCATTTTAATTTCTGAGTCTTGAACCATGTAGTCAAGACGATCATGGGGGTAGTGCGGGTCTAGAGGGACATAAACTCCACCCAGTTTAAAAATAGCTAACATACCAATTATCAATTCTGCGGACTTTTCCATGCAAAGCCCAATTCTCCCAACATCACCTTTTACTATTGAATTTAAATGATGCGCAACTTGATTAGCTCGTAGTTCAAGCTCTTGATAAGTTAATGATAACTTTCCATCAATCAATGCGACTGCCGAAGGGCTTTGTATCGCTTGATTTTCAAATAACCGATGAACACAATGAGGTTTAGGAAATATTTCCTTTTCTAAAACGCTTGAATCTTTTTCGTTAGCTTTAATTAGAGGCACTCTACCCACACATATTTCTGGTTCCGATACACAGTATTCAATAAAACACTGTAGGTGATTTGACATTGCAGTTATAGTCTGAGTTTCAAATAATGCTGTGTTATATTCCCAATTAAGTACGACTTCGTCGGTGCTAAAATTAACATGTAAGGCAAGGTCAAATTTAGATACTTTCTGTGAATGGATTAACTTTATGACCGAAACATTTTCTAGCTCTAGATTAGTTGCTTGTTCTTGCTGCATAACTAACATGATTTGAACTAAAGGATTAAGACCAACACTGCGTTTAGGCTGTAACTCCTCGACTAATACATCGAATGGAAACTGTTGGTGCCGATTTGCATTGCGGCTTATTTCCTTTGCCTGCCTGACTAAATCTAAAAATGACTGTCCTTTTTCTACGGTATGACGTAACACTAATGTATTAACAAATAAACCGATAGTATCAACAAATTCTGCGGGGTTTCTGTTTGCTGCAGCGGTTCCAAAAACGATATCGGATTGGCCGCTGTAACGTGAAAGAAGTGCTGCAAATGCACTCTGAATTAACACAAAAGGTGTCGTTTTGAGTTCACGTGCACGCAGCCTTAAACCATCTACTAAATTGAGAGCAAGTTTGTGACGATAGTTATCGCCCTTTACCGATTGAACTTCAGGTCGAATATGGTCTGTCGCTAAGCTATGAACCTGAGGCATCCCTTTCAGATTCTTAAGCCAATATTTTTTAGATTCCTCATACTGTGCACTTTGTTGCCATTGTTTTTGCCAATGGACATAATCAAAATACTGAATTATTGGTTGCTCAGCTTCGAAAGTATTGTCCTCACATATGCTCAATGACAATTTATAGCCATTACTAATATCGCCAATTAACTGACGGGCACTCCATCCATCTGCAGCGATATGATGGATATTGATGCTTATAACATATGCACATTTATTCAAAGTGATAATTGATATTCTTATCGGCCATTCTTGCTCTAGATCAAAATTATAATTAGCATCATCTATCAGAGCTTTTTCAACCAAAGCTTCTTGACCTGAGGCAGTAGTTAAATCAGTTTCGGATAATGAAAAACCGTCAACTTCTGAACTAGTTCGTTCGCAGACATACTGTACATATTTGCCGTCTTTAATTTTATAAAGAGTTCTTAATACATCATGTTTATTGACCAGTCGATAAAACGATTCGATGAGTGCAGCTTTATTTAGTCTGCCACTCACTTCATAAGCAAGAGGAATATTGTAATACGATTGACCACCTGCCAGTGACTCCATAAAAAGCATTCTTTGTTGAGCCAACGAGGTGTCACACTCCTTAGGAAACTCACGTTCGTAAAAAATATTTCGCTCTTTTTTTATGGGCACTGGAATCAAATCATTTGTGTCATCCAGTCTTTTAAGTAGCATAATAATTTCAGTTTTATGCAATCCAACAAGCTTTAACGTCTCATCGTTTAAAACATCTGCTGCCACATCTATAAGCAGCTCATCGTTATCTACCGATAGAGTGGCTCCCATTTTATACAATAAAGACACGACATTTTGGGCTGTCATATTCTGACAACTCTTCTTTTACTGGATATTTGTAATTGCTTACTTTTTAGATGTAACATTTGTAATTCTATAAATTCTGCCATTTTTTTTATTGTAGGTTTTTCAAGTAATTGATCCACATCTACATTAATAGATTTAAAATTAGCGCTGATTGCAGCAGATATTTCTATTGCAGTTATCGAATCTCCACCTACATCAAAAAAATTATCGGCAACGCTCACATTATTCGACTTCAACGCTCGGCACCAAATCCCATGGATAAGTTGTTCGTTGCTTGTTGTTGGTAGAATTATTTTTTTGGAAAAAATTTCAGCTGATTGGGATACTATGTCTAGTTCGCCTTCTAGTAGTAAGTGCCTCGTTTGACTTCTTTGGATTTTCCCACTGGAAGCGATTGGAATTTTATATGGCCTAAGCAACACTACTCGATCAACATTCACTTGGTGGTCATGCATTACTCGTTGACGAATAGCACTGATAACTTCATCGCGATTGACATTGCGGAAATGGTGTCGATTTAGTTCTGTTACAACAATGAGCTTTTCGGTGTCATCCTCAACTTGTGCAAAGGCTGCACTGTAACCTGCTCGTACTGCCTCGTGAGCTTCAACGGTTGATGTCTCAATATCCTGGGGGTAGTAGTTTTTGCCTCTAAGAATAATAAGGTCTTTGATGCGTCCGGTAACATATAATTCATTTTGCCAAATCACGCCAAGGTCACCAGTTCTTAAGTAGCAATGATTGTTTTCCACATTACTTTCTATTGCTTGTTCAAATATCTCTTCAGAAAGCGTTTTCAAATTCCAATAACCACTCGACACACTTGGGCCTGAAAACCATATTTCTCCGACATCACCTTCAGCTAATTCACACTTTGTTTTTGGGTCGACAATTTTAAGATCATGAGGTGAAAGAGCAACACCACAGCCTACAATATTGGTAGCTGACTTATTTTCCTCATCGACTTTTATGAATTTATGCGCCGCAAGACTTATCCTATCTACACACATTACTTTGGGATGTTCTGATGCTTTACCACCGCTAATAAAAACGGTTGCCTCAGCCATACCGTAACAGGGATAAAAGCTCTTTGAATTGAAACCGCAAAGCGAGAAACGTGAGGAGAATTTTTTCAATGTACTAGCATTGACAGGTTCGGCTCCAGTAAAGGCTACTCGCCAACGGCTCAAATCAAGACCAGATAAATCATTCTCTCGTATTTTGTTTGTGCATAAGTCGTAAGCGAAATTTGGCGCTCCGCAGATAGTTCCTTTGTAATGTGCTATCGCATTAAGCCAAACAACAGGATTACGAACAAACGTTGCTGGAGCCATCAATGTCGAACTTACGCCTAAATATACAGGCCATAAAATTGTCATCGTTAGACCCATATCATGAAACAGAGGAGCCCAGTTAACGAAGGTATCTCTCTTACTGGCACTCATCGTTAAAGATAAGTGTTTAACATTACTAATAATGTTAGCGTGAGTGATGATTACACCTTTGGGTGACCCTGTTGAGCCAGATGTATACTGTAGGAATGCTGGCGAGTTTGAATCCAACTTAGGTCTTAAGGCGGTGAACCTCTGCTCAGAATTAATCTGATCTGTTGTGTAGAATGATAACTTCAAATCAAGACTATTTTGTCGTTGCCAACAATCTTTTACCGTAGTCAACTCACTCATAGTTGTTAATGCAATTTCAGACTCACAACTTTGGGCCACCTTTACAACTCTATCTGTTTTACTACTCTTACGTGGCGGATAAAGTGGTACCGCAATCATTCCTGCCATTAAACAACCGAAAAACGCACTAATATAAGCCAGTCCGGGAGGGAAAAACAACATGATGCAACTTCCCGGCTCTGCAACTTCCTTTAAAAACTTTGATACAGCCTCAGCTTCTTGCCAAAGTTGTCTAAAAGTTAACTCGCTCGGTGTCTGATCAATATCACTTAAAAAACGAAAAGCAACTTCATCAGGTTCACACAGTGCGTGTATATATAGTTTGTCTACTATGGTATTACTCATATTTATTACCTAATAAGTTTCGCTTGCTTCTAATTGTTCAAATAGGTTTTTTATATTATCAGCTTCAAATCCTTCTACTGATTTGACTCTTTTTATCAATTCAAACATCATTCCGCAGTTTTTATCTCTCTGAGTAAAAATTTGAATTAGATTTTCGCCTCTAATAATATCCGTCGCAAACTCTAATCCAGACGCCTTTAATTTTTTTGTAACGCCTTCTATATCATCTACATCAATGGCAACGTGTTGTACGCCAGGACCATATTTATCTACATAACGTGAAACTTGTGACTCAGGATCAGTACCTTGTATTAATACTATAGAAAATCCACCAGCACACAGTTCAGCAGATTTCATTCCTGAAATTTTCCCTTTAACTTCTCTTCTGTTTACCAATTCAAAACCTAATATATACTCATACAATAATAGTGCTTCATCGAGATCTTTAACTGCTATTGCAATGTGATCTATTCGTGTATTATGTCCTAAATATTTCTTCACAATTGCCCACCTTCATTTTAAATAAAACCAATTTTATTAACTATTAACATCTGAGACTTATCGGCTTTGTACATCATTAGTTCAATACACAATCAAGCGAGAAAAATAGTAAGACTAGTTATGCCATTTGGAGTTAATAAACAATAGTCAAACAATTACTCATACTCTTGGTTACTCTCGACTACAACGCATACATTAGCGATAGAACGGTCTGTATTTTTGAATTTTTTCCAATTTATGAGTAAGTAATTCAGAATATAAAACATCTCATTTATTGATACGTTCTATTGAACATCATTTAACCTAGAAACATTAAGTCTAATAACATCTTTTTTTATCTTATTGAGAAGAACATGTCTTAACTATTTGTTTTAAATTAACTTAATTCAAGCTGAGTGCTTAACCCGAATATGTAAACTGTAAGAATACATCACGAACAGCATTTAAATCGTGCATCTACAGTGTCTAGACTCGGTCTCTATTGAGCTGATTTTAGAAAAAGATTAGATTGTGTTTCTAAATCGTTCAAAGACTTACAAACTTACAAATAAAGTCTACTTGAGTGAAACTTTAATTAATGATTTATAAGGCAAAATAACTCCTTCAGGAACTCATGCCGTTATTCTGAAAAAATTGAAACAAACATGGGAATGTTAGAAGTAATAAGTTTATGCAACTTATGACTACATTGAATTTTGTCGGCCTTACGTTCCCTTAAATAGAATATAAATCCTGATATCAAAGAAATATGGCATGCAAAATTTATCTATCTCTGAATGATAATATTTTAACTAAATACTAAAACGGACACTCGTATTTTAATAATCCAAGCAGTAACATAAAATCTAAGATTAGAATCATTACTGCTTGGACACTCATACAAGGATTAATCGTTAAGTTCGATATGAAAGGTATTAATATAAGTTAGTTATTACCACCGTTATTGAAGTAGAGTCTGTTAATTCCATAATCAATACCCGCAATTACATCCAATGCACCGTCCCCGTTAAAGTCACCGACATTGATACTAGTAGCGCGCTCTGAACGTAAGCCAAACTCAGTTCCTTTCTTAGAGAAACTACCATGACCATCATTTAAATAGCGCTTTTTGTTATAATATAGGTCTGCAGTTACCAGGTCGAGATCACCATCACCATCCAAGTCTCCGAGAGCAACATCATAGGTTTGGTGCATCTCAACTCCAACGTTGGTTGCACTACTGAAAACACCGCCATTGTTAATATAGAGCTTGTTAGTTGCACGATAGTCATTATTTCCAGCAATCAAATCTAAGTAACCGTCTCCGTTTATATCACCCAGCGCCAATTTCCATGTATCATTACTTTCATCCCCAACAGCGATACCGTTGCCAAAATCACCATAGCCATCATTTAAATAAAGCATATTCTGACCACGGTTGTTACCCACGATAAGGTCGACATCTCCATCTAGATCAATATCACCAGCGACCAAAGCAAAAGAGGTATTGGATCCGGAACCAATATTTCTAGCAAAAACGAAAACACCGTCTCCTTGATTCATATAGAGCCGATTAGGCTGGTCCATATTTGCGATTGCCAGATCAAGATCACCATCCCTATCTACATCAGTTAATACAACGGCAAATGTTTCGTCTGTGTCAAGACCAACCGATGTGCCGATAGCACTATAAGCACCACAGCCATCGTTCAAATAAACTTTAATTGCTTGACCTGCGTTACCGACAATAAGATCCAGATCGCCATCACCGTCCAAATCGCCAGTCGCAAGAGCAGTGGTTGTATCTTCTTCATTTCCTATATTTATACCCACCTCACTAAATCTTCCATTACCAGTGTTTAAGTATAGTTTGTTAGTGGCGTCTACATTGCCCGCGATAATATCAAGGTCACCATCACTATCCACGTCAGCAGAAATTATGCTTATGGTCCAATCTGTATCAACACCCACTGGCGCGCCGTTAGAACTCGACATAATTATGGGGCTCAATTTCACTTCACTTTCTACTTCGTTTAAGTTCGGAGGATCGGCTTCTACCTCTCCAAAATTTTGTGGACTAGGTTCTCTCTCACCAAAACTGTTGCTGTCCGAGCAGAAACCATTTAAATTGGTATCAGCAGATAAAGCCGTGTTCGCATAAAAAGAAGCAGCTATTAAAAAAATATATTTCATTTCATCATCCTATTTTATTGGTAAAAATATATGTTTTGCTCCTGAAAACTATCAGGTCATATAGACTGAGAAGTATTACTCAATCGCACGCATCTTGGTTTTCAAGCGCTCATTTGTCATATCTATTTTCACCTATTAATATCGATTTATTAAAATAAGTGACGTAACCCACACTTTCATTAACAAAATGACAAAAAATTATTTCAACTCCTTTGAATTTATAAATAATTAGTTCAATCTATTCTCGAAACAATATCAATACTTATTTATAGCAGACTTAAGGGATATTTCGTTCGATAAAATAACAGTACATTATTCTAGAATACAACTTCGAC
>Ga0114899_1000999_pt1 | contig 17656 bp, 13 predicted proteins | sample MalvireepMed_215_FD_83497 | JGI IMG/M metagenome (GOLD analysis project Ga0114899, IMG submission 83497) | Marine viral communities from the Global Malaspina Expedition - Malaspina viral metaG DeepMed_215 | ecosystem: Environmental > Aquatic > Marine > Oceanic | place: Mediterranean Sea...
CCATCGGCTAGATTGGTGCACCCCATACGTCGGGCTGACTCAGTATAAATCTGCTATATACCAAAACGGGCAGTCTATGAATGTTTCTTTGTAGGTACTTTATATTTGTTAAAGCTATATAACACACCCGACTTTAAGAATCGTTCAAACATTTCCCATGGTTGCCAAAAGTCATTTCTTTCAGATTCCCAAAGTTGATACAAATAAATGCGAACCGCTTCGTAGCCAAACTGATTTGATTTCTTAACTATGTGACCTGTCATTTGATCAAACCATAACCAGTCTGCGGGAAGCCCTGACTTTTCATCAAAACTTTGTTCAATCAACCAGCGAGCGTCATCTTCAATTGTTGACCAAAGCTTATTGTTGGTTTGCTCGGCAAATAACCTGTAAGCGGCCAATATTTGATAAGACGGATTTAATCTTACATTGTCTTTTTTTACAAAGCCGTATTCTGCTGGCAGTAAAAAAGTTCGTTTTCCTACTTTGACGGTGAGCGTGTCTAGAATACTCTGAGTAATTTGTTTTGCCTTAACTAAATAATCAGTTTGTTGCCATTTTTTAGCAGCGAGCATTAGCGCATAAGCGATGAGAACATCGCCGTCGGTGGCATTGTTTTTATCTAATACCTGCCAAACCTGTTGCTCGTTTTTCCCCCAAGACCATGAAAATAAATTGTCCTCTCGGGTTTGTAGGTTGTCTTTACTCCATTTCCAAATTGAATCAAAAGATTTTTTGTCGTCGAAATTTACTGCTAATAATAATCCATAAGCCTGTCCTTCAGAGTGACTGATTGAGTTCTGTCTGAGATCAATCACTCGACCATCATGCTGGATAAACTGACTTTTAAAATCTAGCCAACCGCCTTTTTGGATGGTATTAGTCGTATAAGTGACATCTGAAGCTTCAAGGCTTGATGGGGGTGCCTTGGAAGCTTCTAAGTTGTTCATTATTAATGAGGTTAATAACATTAACCACCACCTCATACGTCATCGTGTCCGTCTGGATTACGCTTGTTTTTTTGCTTTCCTAACAAACGAGTTAATGTCCAACCAAGCAGTAAAATAACTAGCGCAACTAACCCCCAATAAAAATAAGGATGGGTTGTTAAAACTGATTTGGCTGGTGAGATCTTTCCGCCTTTACCGGTTAGATAATTACCGCCAGCGTTTACCGTACTCACTGCGTAACGCCAAGGGTCTCCAGTTAGCTCGAGCTTTTTTTGATCTTCAATGAAGTCAATTAAAGCTAAGTCAAATTTTGCTGCCGCTTGCACTGAAGAGTCTTGTAACGCCAAGCTCAATCTTTCAACGGCTTCACCATTTTTTGCAACTAACATGACCACAGAGCGGCCATTTTTCTCTGGTGACTCGAACTGCATTAGCACGCCTTTGTTGAGGCCAAGTTTGCTTTCTTGAGTATTAAATGCCAGTGCGGTTTTTTTGTCTAAACCTTGGTATACCGGGTAGGGAACTCGATTTAGATCACCAAATTTTAACGGCGCCAGCTCTAAATAACGTTTAGGTAAGGTATCCAAAGTGCCTATCATTAATATCTCACCATCAAAGTTGGCTGGAACTTCTGTTGCTATTTTCATTCCTAATAATGGGTAACCATTTTTCTGACTTAAAATACTGATCATATTGTAAGCTGCTGCTAAATGGTGGTTGTCAATTTCAGGCAATAAAACCAACGTCTGATAACCATCTGGCCAGCGAGTAAATGGAAATCCATTAACAAATAAAAGGTCTAATCTTGGCATTTCAATTTGGTGAGGCATTTCCGGAAAGGTCAGAGATGAACTATCAAACAGTGTGAGAAATAAATTCTCTGCGTGAATAAAGCTGCAGTTTTCGGTAATTAAGGGCGTTAATACCGGGCTAAAACTGAGCTCATTAATGCCGCCTTCAAAAAGATAGGTTGGCAGTGACACTTTGTAATTACTGACCAAAGCACCTCTTGGATTATCTAAATGAATTGAGTAAACGTAGTGTCCGTTGAGTTCTACTTTTAATACGGAATCAACTCTAAATCCTGCGCCATAAGCAAAATTTAAAGATACATCGACGTATTGATTGGGTTTAATTAAAAAATCTGGTGGAACTCTAAAATTGAGAGTCTCATTGCCCGAACTAAATCCACGAAAAGTAAAGGTTTCATAGCTGAGTTTTTTAAATGGGTAAGGGGCGCCCGGCGTGATCATTTGTTTGCCAGAATACAATGCAATTTCGGGCAGCTCAAATTCGTGAACTTGCATTTTATTTGAGTCAGGGAAAGGCAAAGATAATATATCAAAAGACTTTACCGCTATTTGAAGTTGTTTGGCATCAACACCTGTGATCACTAACAGAGCACGTTTAAGATTTTGTTTTATTTCAACTTTCCCATCGACTTCTTCTTTATAAGGTAGGTGAAATACTTGAATGTGAGGTTTGGATATATCAATTGATATATCGTATTGGCTCAAAAAATCGGCGACAAATTCTGATGTGCCCAAAAGCACATTATCCATATTAAGATTTAATTTTTCTGAAGTACTAAACTGTACCGGACGATAGTCGTAACGTATCGCCACTCCAGAGGCAACGACACCGCCTAGAGTCAAAACCTCTTGATTACCGCTTTCAGTAATCATATTAACTTTTGGCTTGCTGATATTTTTAGCGTCAAACAAAAAATTTGCAATCGCAGCAATGCTCAATGGCACCGGCTTAAGGTCATATTCAAAAGAAATTTCAGCCTCGTCTAATTTTATCCTTGTCCACAATTCTGGCGCACAAGGTAGTTCACACTGCTCAGAATAGTGCTGTGATACATGAAAAGTAAGTTCATTATAACCAGGCTGTAATAGTAGCTTTGGCAAGTCGATTTCGGCGTGTGCCTCTGGTGCATTGGGATCTAGCTTCATTTGAGCTAAAGGCGTGCCGTTGAGCCTTACTACTAGCTGAGAGTTTTTTCTGAGCAAGGAGGCTGAATTAATATAACTAAATTTTAAACTCGCTCGTTTGACGTCCCATCTATCTGGAATAGGCAAAGGAATATTATATTTACTGTCGATACAACGAAGATCAGTCGCTTCGACCGGATAGATGTCGTATAAAGGCAGCGTTAATGTTTCTGCTCGGGTGGCCATACTTAAAAAAGCAAAAATGGCTAATATAAATTTGAATTTATACCCTGTCATAATGTTTTTCCTTGTTTAAAATTAATCGTGTAAACTTTTTAACTTTTTAACTTTTTAACTTTTTAACTTTTTAACTTTTTAACTTTTCTAAACTGATTTCTAATCATTTCATTAATACCAACAAAGCTTTGCACCGCTCCGTTAAGTCCCATTTTTACAAAGTAGACTAAAATACTAAATATATTTGGGTGCTCTGAAGGGCGCTCCCAAAAATCTTGCCAGCGCTTGCTGTCACCATAAACATAAGCGATCAATTGTCTGAAATGTTGCTTCTGTTCTAAAAATTCACAGCCAAACGAGTATTCATCTTTAATTTGTTGTAAACGTTTTATCTTTAAAGGCAAAGTATAGTGGTTTCCATAACTATCGCTGGCAAACATTAAAATTTGTTGGTCTTTAACAAATTCAAATTGACCTTCTAAATGAAAGCCGACACCTGATAAAGATAAGTCGGTTTGCACGCCAGGATAGCGTGGTGACTTTTCATCAAGTGCAATTTCAACTTTACCCTGTGCCCATGCACGGTGGTAATGCCGAATTTGATGCCTTTCCCAAAAGGCGCCAAGAGAGGCCAGTGCTAGCACTATGTTTAACATTAACCAGCAGCCACATAAAACGATCACGTCTTGCAAATAAGGCTGTTCAAACCAACGGTAAACGCCAACGGGCATGGCAACCAACATCACTAGAAAAATAATATAAAATGGCATGGCGAGTGGGCTTAAAAAGTCGTGGTCTAAATGAGTGCCTTTGGGTGTCACCATAAATTGTGGTTTACGCGGATTGCCGATTACATTGAGAACCGGGATCAACAAAAATACCGACTGAACACTTTCATATAGTTCAGAGAAGAAGGGCCAGCGGAATTTTCCAAATAGAAGATCGGTCGCGAGCAAACTAGCGACTAAATGCGGCAATGCGTACGCGGCAACCTGAACGGTAGAGGCATGATAAACTCTTAAATCAAACAATAAGAATAGGGTCGGCGCGATAAAAAACATTACTCTGGCAAAACCAAAAAACCAATAAATATAAAAGCTGGAGTAACAAAGTTTTTGCGGGATCGACAATCCTTTTTTAAAGAGTGGATTTTTAAGAAACCCTATTTGCAGCATGCCTTGACACCAACGGCTGCGCTGGGTAATAAAATCACCAAAAGTTTCTGGTGCTAAACCGCAAATAAGAGGCTTGCGAATGTATAAACTTTTATATCCTTTAGCGTGCAGGTCGAGCGAAGTTTCCGCGTCTTCGGTGATTGATTTTCCTTGAAATCCACCCACTTCTTCTAAAGCGCTACGGCGCATGATTGCGGCTGAACCACAGAAAAAACTGGAATTCCATAAATTTATCCCAGGGTGAGTCGCGCGAAAAAACATCTCATTTTCGCTCGGTGCGGTATGAAACGAGTGTAAGTTTTTTTCCACCGGGTCTGGGTTGATAAAGAAGTGTGGCGTTTGAACCAAGAATAATTTTTTGTCTTTGAGAAAATGCCCTACTGTATAACTAAGGAAATCAGCGGTGGGCACATGATCACAGTCGAGGAATAAAATAAACTCAGAGTCTGTTCGTTCCAAAGCATAATTGATATTACCTGCTTTTGCCCCTTCGTTGCGTTCACGGGCAATATAGTCAACCCCTTCTTCTTCACAAAATGTTTTGAGTTGATGATACCGGTTCCAAGCCAGACTACCGCTGATCGGATCGTCTCTTTTTTGCTGTGTGGCGCCATCGTCCAACACATGAATATGAACTTTATCTTTAGGATAGTGCAACTCCTTGCAGGCGATCACCGTGATCTCAACGATCTCTTCTGGTTCGTTATAAGTCGGGATAAAAATATCAATGTGTGGTGTGAGTTTTGGGTCGCCGGGTAGAGGTACCATTTCGTGATTACTGGTTGGCCATATATTGGAGAACATTCCCATAAAATGGACCATGGCCACTTCGAGTTCAGCGATAAATAATAGCGCCATAAAAATAAACTCGACAAAGTTGATATAAATCAAGGTATCAAAGGTTCGCCACAATAAATAGCGGGTTGAAATATAAGCCACAATCATCAAGAAAACAATTCTGCCAGAAAGCGTATGACTCCATTTGGTTCGTTTTAATAACCACAGTAAAGCAACTAGAGTCCATGCTGAGATGCTTTGTACCATTAAGGTAAATGGTATGGTGGTGAGGTAAAAAAAAGTAATGGTTATAAGCGTGATAAAAGAAATAAGCGCAAACCTTTGCATAGTCATATGCTTATTTCCTTAAGATAATATTGGATAAGTTGTTTTTTCTGGAGTGAACTTAGAGCTTGGTTCGGATCTTAGTTCAGAACTCAGTTCGAAATTCAGCGTGAGCTGATGTTGTTGGTAATGACTAAAAGTAATTAAAACCTTATGAGTGGTGGAGCGTGTCTTTTCTTCGAGCGGTTGCTCCTCGGAGAGTTGGGTTAATTGCATCAGTAAAAATACAAACACTAATAAAGTCGAGATAAATAACACAATTCTAATGATGCCACTGGCATCAAAACTACTGGCGGGTTTTGATTGCTTATTTTGTGAGGTTTCTTTGTCGTGCTCAACTTCTGCAGGGTCCCAAAAAACCTTATACACCTGAACTTGTTCACTTTTACCTTTAAGCGAAGCGTGTTTAATCATACGCGAATAAAACTCACCTTTATTACTCAGAGACTGAAAGCAGGATTCCGACATATAAACTTCACCGGAACCGGCTAATGCTTCAAAGCGAGCGGCTACGTTGACAACGTCACCATAGATATCATCTTCTTCGACAATACCAACACCCGTGTTGAGACCAATTCGCACCACAATATTCAGCTTTGTTTGTGGGTTTGCGTTGTATGTAATCAGGGCTTTTTGAAAAGCAACCGCCGTTCTTTGCGCGTCTTGGGCTTGTTCAAAATACGACATAGTACCGTCACCCATCGTCTTAACTAAGGTGCCATTGAACTGTTCAATCAGTGGAAATAAAATGCTGTTGTGGCTTTGGATAAGCTCTCTTGCGGTCATATCACCTTCATTTTCAGTCAGTGAGGTTGAATCTTTCAGATCAGTGAACATGACCGTTATTTCGCGGGTATATTTGTCTTTATACAGTTGTTCAAGACGTTGTCGCTCCTGCAACAATTCCTCTGAACTTAGGTTTCCTTGGGGGGCCGCCGACATTCCTGTCTCCGCTATGTGGTTTATTTATTTGATAATAAAAGCATGTGTTATGAATGTAGTTTAAACTTGTTTTTTATTCCAATTTACTAGGGAGTGATACCAATATATATAGAATAAGAATATAAAGACTATTAGTTATTCCTTATCGTTTTTTGGAAGAATGTTTTTATAATTTTTTCAAATCAAATGAGTCATATGCTCAATTAATAGTTGTTGTTTTTTGCTGTTCTCAGGGTCAGATTTCTGAACTGATAACTTGACGCCTTCTTCTGAAATTTTGTCAATATGGCACTTAATTTCAAACTCTACCATTTCACCAGCCAGGGTACTGGTGATGTAAACCATGCACGATAATTCAACACAGTTATAGCTAATAAGTTCATGGCATCGCACTAGCAAACTGTCTTGATCCAATGCATGCAAGTCGCCATGAAAAAGCAAAGCTCTTCTGCCAATCGCCATACAGACGACTGGTTCAGCAGTTTGCTTTGGCATCAATTTCTTAAAGTCAGCGACGGCTTCGTCTCTTGAAGCAAAAGGCCCTTTAATTTGATTGCCGCGTAACGAATAAAACCAGCCACTGGAATCTAGCCAAAACCTATCAGTATGAAAATGAACTTCTGACGCAGAGTCATTTTTTCTATGTTCCATTAAAGTTATCCAAACCTATTTATTTAATTTTATTTTTCAGTCAACTGCCAAACACCATCCCAGTCAGAACCGGGTGATTCCTGTTGATACAACTGACATCGTTCAATATATAACGCAGCAATTCTATCGGATGGATGCAGTCGCAATATTTCATTAAATTGATGCAGCGCATTTGACCAATCTTGTTGATGGTAATACTTGAGTCCTTCTCGTGTCAGTTGCACTACGTCGAGCATATTGGGAAATTCATTGTCGGAATAACAGTCGAGTACTTGATAAAGCAATATCGGTTTGATATTGCCTTTCAGGATAACTTTATCAATTTCCCTCAAACGATAAGTGCCTTTGAGTGCTTTGTATGTATTTTGAGAAATTAAAATTCGACAATTATAATGTTTACAAGCGCCTTCAATACGAGAGGCTAAATTTACCCCATTGCCAATTACGGTAAAGTCCATCCGTTTGGGCGAGCCAATATTGCCGTAAACAATGGAGTCGGTATTAATGCCGATCCCTATTTCAATTGTTTGGCCGCCGAGTTGACTCGATTTTTCCTGATTTAACACATCGACCGCTGCCCACATAGCAATGGCAGACTTAAGTGCTTTGTCGGCTTCATTTTCAAGTGGTAAGGGCACCCCGTAAACCGCCAATACAGCATCGCCGATAAATTTGTTCACCATGCCACTTTCTTTTTGAATACAAGAGACCATTTCGGTAAAAAAATGATTGAGAAAACTGACCGTATTTTGTGGGCCGAGTTTTTCGCTGATGGTGGTGAATTTTCGAATATCAGAAAACAAAATGGTGGCTTTAACCGCCTGACCGCCGAGTTTTGTTTCTGCGTCCTCGAGTAATTGGTCGGCGATACTGGGATCCATATAACGGGCCATGGTCGTTTTCAAGCGTTTCTCAGTGGTAATATCTTCCAGCATTAAAACCGTACCTAAATTATCGCCTTCAACGCTGACTAATGGGTGGATATGGATATTAACTGAACTGGGTTTATCATTGATGATCAATTCAGATTCGGCAGTTGAGTAACTTTCTCTGGATAAATTGACTTTCTCAATTGCTTCAACCAACCAGTCATTCTCGTGGGGAATAAAATTATCTAGTGGTAAGTGACAGTCTTCGACATCTTTGATGGCAAACAGTATTTCTGCGGCGTGATTACAAGTAATAATATTATTGTCACCGTCAAAGGTGATCACTGCGTTTGAAATACTTTGCAGCATACTTTCGGTGTAATTTTTAATATTTTGAATATCGTTAAATAGCTTAGCATTTTCAATACCGACGGCAATTTGAGTGGTAAAAGCTTTTAGACGAGTTTCGTCTTCTTGGCTAAATACACCGCCGCGCTTATTTAACACTTGGGTCACGCCAATGCATTTACCTTTGGTATTTATAAGGGGCACACATAATATTGAGCGAGTGAAAAATCCCGTTTTTTCATCGGCAACCGGACTGAATCTTAAATCGGCGTAAGCGTAAGGAATGTTGATGGTTGACTGATTAGTAAAAACTTCTCCCGCGATCCCTACATTAGCTGGAAATCGAATTTCTTGCCCGCCTAAACCAATCCCTACATGAGAAAATAATTCATTGGTGGACTCGTCAAACAAAAATACCGTGGCGCGCTCTGCTCTCAAAAATCGAATGGTTTCCATGATGATCTTATTGATCATCGAAATCAGATCTAAGTTGGTGGTGACTTCTGCCACAAAATTCAGCAACTCCATTTCTTCTTCGTGAGTTTGCACCGCTTGTTCATTGCGCAACGCATTTTCCAATGTCACCCCTAAATGATGACCCAGGGTTGCGAGTTGCTTCAAATCGGCATCATCGTAATCAGCATTTTCCTTGTTGATGATTTGAACCACGCCTAGTTTTTCACCCTTGGTCGACTGAATTAATGAACAGGCAAAATTTCTTACTTTTAGGTCGCCGAAATACTCACACTGAGGGTGATTGATAATTGTCGCATCGCCAGAAATAAAACAATCATCGACTTCATTAAATACATTACGAACATGACTGACATCGTTCTCTTCATTTCTGCTCACCCTACGATATAGTTCAGAGTCCGCCGGCAAATAAGTATAAATTCGAGCCATTTCAGAGTGCACAGAAGTGGCAATGATATGTTCCAACATCTTAAATGCATCGTCCAAAATATCGTAAGACGCGACCTTACGGGTGATGTCCATTAACAATTGTAATTGCTGGATCACCTGATCTTTTTGTTTAACCGAGTCAGCTGAAAACTGATCGTTAAAGCGTCTTAAATAGTTTTTGTCCATATATTATTGAGTCCGTGACTTTATTTATCCTGTTGCTAATTAGCGTTACTTGGCCGTTTTTCTATTTGTTTTCGCAGCTGTTTAATTTGAATTTGCAGATCTTCAACTTCGGCCTGATGGCGCTGTTTTTGTTGCTGAGCTGATTGTTGTAATTTCTGAATGTTTTGTTCGAAGTGAGATCGTACCTCAAACATATGGCTCTGAAAGTGCTTGTCTGCTTCGTCTTTTTCATTTTGAAACTGACTTTTACTGTGTTCAAACTGAGCGTCTTGCTCGTTTTTTTGAAATTCTGTGGTCGTAACTTGAGCTCTTAGGTTAATAATCGTTTGTTTCAATGCTGATTCTGACGCTATGTGATTATTCTCCAAATGCGTTTGTTCTTTTTTAGCGGCACGACTAGACTTTTCCAAGAGTTCTCGCAAACTTTGGATGGTTTGTTGTAACTCTGAAATAAGCGGATTATCGACTTCTGTAAGCTTTTCCATGCTTAAACTCTTCGCTAAACCTTAAAGACTGGTAACTCAAGTATAGGTAGTGAATCAGCTAACTATTGTGATAAATAGCAATAGCTTACAGCTATAGAAAAAAACAGACTAAGAATTGTATTTTATATATGTTTTTGTTTTATTAGCTTCCTCTCCCCCCAACAAGCTACGTTTATGCATTTATTCCATCAGACCTTTCCAATGAAAATGTTAAGCGGTTAGAAGGGGTATTAAATGAATATCAGTCACCTAATTTCATAATATAAATCCAAATGCATCACGGAAGGGCATGATGCATTTGGAGAAACGAATATTATGAAGTACTAAAATAGGCGCCAACAAATCCAATTGTATTACCTGCGCAGTGGGCAAGGATCACCGGCCAGATGTTTTTACCTGAAAAGTAGTAACCCAACCCAAATACAACACCGGCCAAGCCAGAACTGATCATACTTGACAGCCCTTTACCCCAATGACCTAGCCCAAAAATAATTGCAGAGATTAAAATCGCGATAATCCATGCTTTAGCCGTTCCACCAAAAACTTTTGCTAGAAAATTCATCAGTAGACCTCTGATCAAAAGCTCTTCACCAATTACAACTATCCACATAATGGGCAATAAGCCGAACAATAACGTTATATTGCCTGCAAGTAATATTCTTTTTGAATCATTTTGCGTTTTAGTGAGTGAGTCAATTACAGGGTCAATTGCAACGGCAAGCACTATCCTCATGAACAATATGCCAATTGCCCATAAAAGCAGCCAAATGATTACTTGTCGAGTCGTTTTATTGCCTTTAGGAGTGCGCATACCTAAGTCTTTCAAACTACCCCCGTTAGATATAAATACAGCTACCAATAAGATAGATAAAACAAGAAAAGGCATAGTTCTGCCTAATATTGGTAAATACTCGAAAATGAACCCGTAAGCATTAGAATTTCTTAATGCTAGTAAAATTGCGAATATCGTCACGGGTAATAGGTATAGAAAATTTCTTTGACGAAACATGGTTTCATTGAAGGTACCAGTCATTTTTAGTCCTTGAATAAGCAATGTGGATAAATTAGATATATAAATATCACTTAAATGAAAAGTAATCAATTGATTACTTGATATAACCATATGTTTACTTTACTGTTTTGTAACTAATATTTATTAGGCTAATTAAATGAAGCTTCCCACCAGAGAAAAATTAAAATTAGAAGCATTAGAGCTGTTTGCTACAAAAGGCTTTACCAATACAACCGTGGGCGATATTGAGCAGGCGGCGGGGCTAACGCCTAGAGCAGGCGGCTTCTATCGACATTTTCCATCAAAAATGTCTATTCTAGAATCTATAGTGGAAGAAACAGAAACCGATATATTCGATGATTTTGAATCCAGTTTACTTTTGCCATTAGGTGATATAAAAGCAGAGTTACTTACTATTGGACGAATGATCTTACGCGTAGGTGCGAAATATGCGTCTTTAAGAATATTGTTACGTGCTGAAGGGAGAAACTTACCTGAGTTTCGTAAGAAAATGCTCTCGATTAATTCCAGGCTTCCAAAAGAGTACTTGATCCCATGGGTATCTAAACAATTAAAAAGCAGCGCTTTTTCCAACAAAAATCTAGAAGAAATGGTTCAGATTATATTTGGTAGTGTTTTTTATTATATGGCAGGTCTAGATCTATCAGCCGAGCCCTATGGTTTAGAGCAAGACTCCTTCTTGCAATCTTGGGCCGAAGTGTGGGCTATTAATTTGTCATAAATCAAGGTCGCCTATCATCAAACAGGCCTCCAGAGCTCTACGAACAAGTGTGAACAAATGAGTCAGATCAACTTGGTTTATAAACCAGAAACAAAATTATTAGAGCATCATTAAAGTAGATTGAAAGCAAGTCGAGTGGCTTTGAATTAATCTATATTTAACATGCTGCAGTACTAGCAATTGTCGCAATCTAAGGGGCTGAGTGCACCCTAATAAGTGACTTCAGCGATTCGATGTTTAAGTTGTATTAAAACTTAATTTCAAAACACGCGCCTTGCTGTTCAAGGTTATAAAGCGAAAATTCAAACTGATGAGCTTCGAGTATTTCTCTGATCAACATTAAGCCAATGCCTTGGCCCTCTGCTTTAGTTGTAAAAAATGGGGTAAACATATACTGCTGAGAGTCTGCAGAAATTCCTTTGCCTGTGTCTTTTATCAGCAATACTAACCTCCCACCTTCTTGTTGAAAGTGAATATTAATTTCACCATTTTTTTCGATTGATTCGATCGCATTCTTAACGACATTAATTAATACCTGTTCGATCTGACTTTGATCGGCTTCAATTTGAGTTTTAATATCATTGTTGTCGGCGAGCGTTAATCTGATGTTTTCACTTTCTAGCTTGGGTGCAAATAATCTTTGAATCGACAACAATAAATGCCCTAAGTTACAACTTTCTAATGAAGGGTGTGGCAACCTAACCACCTGCGCATACTCTTGCATAAACTGATTAAGATTATTGGTTCTTTTGATCACCAGCTGCATCGCGGTTTTGTAGTCGTCTCTTTCATCTGGATTTATTTGGTCAGAGTAATGCAAGCAGGACTCTAACAAAGAGCTAGTGGCTGCCATGGTATTATTTACTTCATGCGACATCATTCTGATGAGTTTTTCGTAAGTGGTTCTTTCGCTAGACTGTAACTCACTGGTGAGTTCTTGAATAATTAAAAAATTTCGATCGAAACCTCTGTCTCTGAACATGCTCAAACTGGAACGAAACCTTCTGCCTGTATTATCACTCAGTAATTGAGGTTGACCTGGTTTGAGTTGTTGCAACTGTTTGACTAACGGGTGTTGAATGTTTTTTAGCGCGTGTGTTTTTGCTTCTCCTGATGACGTCGAAAAAAGGATCTCCGCCGCTGGATTGATTTGACTTATTTTATTGTTGTAATCAAACACAATAATACTTAAAGGGATGGCGTCCATTAATTGTTGCAACATCCCTTTGCGGTCACCTAATCGTAAACGCTCGTCGTATAGTTGTGTCAACATTTGATTGAACAACGCCATTAAGTTATCGAGCTCTCGATTACCTGTGTGGCTAAATCGAGTGGTGAATTCTTGCTCGTGCAGTACATCACTAAATAGATCAACAAATTCAAATGGTGCCAGCACTTTTTTGACTAAACGCAAAAATAAAAAAAGAGAAGTGAGTAAAAACAACTCGACCAGAACAAAGGCTATTTTATCTTCGTTAAGATAAAAATAAGACGAAGTTAATAATACCGCGTGCAGTAAAAACGTCAGGGCGTAAAATTTAAATTTTAAGCTCAAATATTTAGTCTCTGTTTAGGACTGGCTTAACCCATGTTTATCAAGACGCCGGTACAATGCCGCTCGACTTAATCCTAATGCGTCTGCAACCTTGGATATGTTTCCTTGATAAGCATCAAGCGCTTTCTCTATCATAATCTTTTCCATTTCGCCAAGCGTTACTGAGCCTAGCTCAAAGTTATTTAGATTGGTATCATGCTGTACTTGTGATTGGGGAACAAAGTCTTGATAGTCTAATTCACTTTTGCCCGACATCAATAAAACGCGCTCGATGGTTTGACATAATTGTCTGATATTGCCCGGCCATTTTTGTTGTTTTAGCCAATTAAGCGCTTGCGGACTAATGCTGGTTTCCGGCATACCATAAAGCCCACTGACTTTTTTCAAATGGTGCTGGGCTAACAGTGGTATATCTTCAATTCTTTTTCTTAAAGGTGGTAGCTCAACCGTAATTAAATTGATGCGATAAAAAAGGTCTTCCCTAAATAGATCTTGTTCTACAAGTTCTTCTAAATTTTGATTGGTCGCTGAAATAACGCGTACATTGACCGAGGTGTTTTGTGAAGAGCCGACCATCTGAAAATTCTGATCTTGCAATACGCGAAGGAGCTTTACCTGCGATGACTTATCCATTTCGCCAATTTCATCGAGAAATAATGTGCCGCCATCGGCAGCGCTAAAACGCCCTTGACGTTCTTGCTTTGCGTCAGTGAAAGCACCCTTTACATGGCCAAACATTTCACTCTCAAATAAACTCGGGGTAATGCCGCCTAAATTCACTTTGACCATATCCGCTTGCGCACGATTTGAGTTTTTGTGGATAGCGTCTGAGAAAACTTCTTTGCCAGTGCCGCTTTCGCCCAAAATTAAAACCGATGCGTCTGTTTTACAAATACGGCTAATGGTGGTTAGGGTATTGAGTATCGCTGCTGACTCGCCGACTATCGCAGAGAAATCAAATTCTTGATCGAGTTGGCTGCGAGATAATGCGCTAGTCTTCTCTTGATTGGATAAACCGATATTAGTACTAATGGTGCGGATCAGATTTTTATTGTCCCAAGGCTTTGAGATAAAATCATTGGCGCCACAGCGCATTCCTTCAACAGCTAGAGAGATAGAAGCCCAAGCTGTCATCAGTATTACAGGCAGGTTTGGTTTGATGGTTCTGATTTCATTGAGTAGCAACATTCCTTCTTCACCGGTTGTAGCGCGGGTGAAATTCATATCTTGTAATACTAAACTGACGTTTTCTTGTTGGATAATTTCAAGCGCGTCGGTTGGATTATGCGCCTGAATCACTTTAAATTTGTTTTGCTTTAATAAAAGCGCCAACGATGCCGTCACTGACTGGTCATCGTCGACTACTAAAATTAAATGTTGTTTATTTTCGTCAATATTCATTTAACTTAGTTCTACTCATAGTGTAGTGCTAGCGCTGGTGGGAGTTTAATTGCCACTTTACTGGGGTATACAGCGCATAATATCACTATCATTAAAATTAGACTAACTGAAGCCGATAAACTCAGCCAAAATACATTCCAGCTAACCGCTTCGATCAATTGTAGTAGTGGTATCTGTAGTAAAATCAGAAAAGAAATGGACATGGCAAATAATGCTACTGCAACTAGCTCTCCGATAATTTGTGATTGGATTGATTTCTCACTGGCGCCAATGGCTCTACGCAGACCAATTTCCTGAGTCCTTCTGCTAATATTTTGAAATAAGACACCAAACAACCCCATCGAAACCATGACGAGCAAAAAGCCAACTACCACTAGCATAATCATCATCGGAATGAGCACTAATTTAATTTGTTGATCCCTCTGATGGCTCCAAGTCTGAATATCAAACTCCCAATTTGGCGCAATCCCTTTGAGTGTCTTAAGTAATGTTTCTTCATAGATAGCCGTTTTTGGTTGGTTAAATGTTAAATTAATATTCTGAATCCCTATATCGTTGCCTATATCTAATTGGTATCGATAAAATAGGTAAGGCACCAGGTCTCCGAATTCACCTTGCTGTCTAAACTCTTTAAAAACACCAACAACTCTCTTAGGTTTGTTGTCAGATGATTCTTCGTCGACATATTCAAAATTAACAGGGTCTATATCCTTAAATGCGAGCTCGACAAAACGTTGACTGAGCATCACTGGGGTGTAATTTTGACCGTCATCTTGCTGACCAAACCAGCGGCCAGCAATTAGCTCAACTCCCCAGTCTTTGGGGCCAGACTGATTAACAAAATTAACCATATGATAGACGCTTTGACCGTTAATATCCTCTCGGCTGTTCCAGCTAGAATTTTCAAATATAGGCATCAAAGACAATCCAACCGATTCAATTTCTGGTCTTTGTCTTAAAGCTTGTACTATCTCATTTAACTGGACGCTATCGGTTTCATTATTCCATCGTGCCCCCGTTTTTATTGCTGCTGTCCAGGTGTTTTTCCATTCAAATCCTAATGGTTCATAAAATTTTTGATAGTTATAAATAGCCATCGCGGTAATTGCGAACAACACCATAAAAGTAATCGCTACTTCTGTAATGATGAGACTATTGGCTCTTTTACGATTCCAGATTAGTTTGGCTATATGCGATAACATAATTAAGCGCCTCCTTTAAGTGCTGTAACAGGGTGAAGTTTAGACATTTTATAAGCTGGATAAGTCCCGCTGATTAAGCCGAAAAGAAATATCATACCAAAGCCATATATATAACTGTGCAGACTGAATCTAAAATCTGCCCCCGGGATCAATTGGTTTATTTCAACCTGCCATAAAACAAACCAACTGATAACAAATCCGATTAAACCACCAACCGCAGTAAGCAAGATATTTTCTACTACAAATTGTACGATAAGTTGTTTATGTGACGCGCCAAAAGCTTTTCTAACGCCTATTTCTGAAGAGCGTTCGAGAATACGGCTAATATTAAGATTAATTAAATTGATCGAAGGCAGTAACATAAAACAGATGATTAAGGTTAATGCTAAAGCAATAAATTTTTCTGCACCACTGGCGTAACTTTTTGAACTGGTAAGGTTACGAGCTAGTTTTTCTAATGGAGTATCGGCACCACTATATGCAAAGTGAAATGCATCGGGAGCTGGTGAAATAAAATCTTCTTGTAGTAAGTTCACATATTCGCTCTGCATCTCTTTTTGCATTTTTTCGTTCGAATGATATAACATTGCCCCCCATCCGCTGGTTACACCTTGCATATAAGCTGTAGACGGATTGGTTGTATAAGGCACCCAAATGTCAGCGTAAGCTATCATTTCAAAAAATGAAACGTCTTTAACGACGCCAATTACTTCGAAATTTTGTTCGTTAAATGTAACGCTTTTTCCTAGCGCATTAATTTCACCAAAAAATTCCTCTGCCGTTGTTTTATTGATAACAGTCAGCATTGCGCCAGACTCAAATTCCTGTTGAGTAAATGGCCGGCCGTGGATAAACTCAAAGTTTAAAATATCCCAATAATTCGCATCGGTACGACGAAAGTGATTGCTGAGTTTATCGCCATTTAAATAGCTGGCAGCGTCCTGAAACTTTGAAAAATAGGATATTTTTTCGGGTGATTTTAATCGGCCGACATTATCGGTCAAAAACCTAAAACCCGGCCTTGAACTCCAGTTTCTTTGTTCATCTTCGGAAACTAAAATTAGCTTACTAATCGATAGAAAATTGTTATTACTACTCTCTGGGCCAGAAGGATATAAAAAATTGTCAACGATAGTGCTAATGACTAATAAAACAGCCAATGTAATGGCTATTCCGAATAAACTAATAAAAGTAAAAACTTTGCGCCGGAATAGCACTTTCCAAGCGGTTATTAAATAATTTTTAAACATAATATTTTCCTTGTATACCTTTTTAGTGGACTAGCTGACCATCATAAACACGAACTACTCGTTCGGTTCTTTTGGCCAGCTCGTCATCGTGGGTTACCATCACAATAGTGGTGCCATCATCTTTATGTAGTGACTCCAAAATTTGCATGATCTCGTTACCCATATGACTATCAAGGTTACCGGTTGGCTCATCGGCGAGTAATAATTCAGGCTTGCCTACAATCGCTCTGGCAATAGCCACACGTTGTTGCTGACCACCTGAGAGTTGGGAAGGGAAGTGACCGGTACGAGCTTTTAATCCGACTCGCTCTAGCGCTTCATTAGCTAATCGCCTGCGTTCTGTCGCGCTGATTTTTCGGTAAAGTAAAGGTAACTCCACATTATCAATCACGCGCAAGTCTTGAATTAAATGAAAGCTTTGAAAAATAAATCCGATATTTTTATTACGTAAACTAGCAACGTGTTTGTCTTTGTAAGATTGAATGGCATTACCTGAAATTTTAATTTCACCCTTTGATGGCGCGTCTAATAATCCCATGATATTAAGCAAAGTACTTTTGCCACAACCAGAAGGCCCCATAATAGAAATGAATTCGCCTTTTTTTACATTCAGGTTTATTTCTTTTAAGGCGATGGTTTCAATTTTATCAGTCTGGTAAGTTTTATTGATTTTCTCTAACGTCAGCATA
>Ga0114899_1001004_pt1 | contig 17586 bp, 12 predicted proteins | sample MalvireepMed_215_FD_83497 | JGI IMG/M metagenome (GOLD analysis project Ga0114899, IMG submission 83497) | Marine viral communities from the Global Malaspina Expedition - Malaspina viral metaG DeepMed_215 | ecosystem: Environmental > Aquatic > Marine > Oceanic | place: Mediterranean Sea...
GCCCAAGGCTGAACGCACTGGTCGTAGGTTCGGTTCCTCCCTCCACGACCGACAGAATCGATTGTGGAGCGGCGCCGATGCCAACCTTGCCGGAGCTATCAACCATGATCCTGTCTGCCCCTGCCGTCTCGTCTCTGAGGACGATCGGGTCGCCGGATACGTTACCCTGTACTCGCCACATCCATTCTCGATCTCCCGTGACCTTGAGACGAAGAGCCGACTGCTGGCCAGTCTCTGACGTAAGGTATACGTCCATATTCCCAGTACCAGGCGAGAAGAACTCCGCCCCATCCGCTCCGAGCCTCAACCGTTCCTCGTCGGCAGCATACAACTGCAAATAATCGGCGGTCGTCGTCTGTTCGGCTACGTAATTGACCCGTCCGCGAGACGTCTGCCCTGTGTACCCAAACAACAGCCCGAATGATGTAGGAGCTCCTGAGTCTGGAGATCCTCCGAGGAACGAGATGTAGCCATTTATGTTGTTCGTCTCGATCCCAAGTACCGTGTTGGTAGCAAATGCAGCACCACCATGAGATCCAGCCTTGATATGACAAAACGCCAGCGGCGTGTCGGTGCCCATGCCGATACGACCATTAGCCGCATCGATCGTCACACCCTCGGTCCACGTCACAGCCCCCGCAGCAGCAGCTGCGTAGCGGAACTGCATCTTCCCGGCAGGGGCCATGTATATCTGCGAGGATTCCTTTCCCTCGTCCCACCTAACGTATTCTGCCCCCTCCCACACAGCGTTGCGACCGATCTGAAACCCGGCGTCAACGGCCAGGGAGTCTCCAACATCCTGAATGATGAGTGCCGGCTCGGTGCCGTACGCCTTAACTGACGGAGCTATAACGAGTCCTGGATGTATGACAGATTCGCCGCTTCGGCGTATCAGAATGTGCCCGTCGGACACCTCCACGACCTCGTCGGGGTTCTCGGTCCCAACAGCAAGCTGATCGAAGAGAGCTATGCCCGACATCGTCTATGTGCTGGTGTCGACGTCGCCTTCCGCGTCGAACTTGAATGACTTGGACGCTCGAATAGCTGAGTCGTCAACGACGTGGTCCAGCGTCAGATCGTCCGAGATCGGAGCCTTGAACGACCTTTTAATATCCGTAGCCTTGTCGATTATCATCATCGTGATCTTGTCAAAGGCGTCCTCGATAGTTTTCGCAGTGAGCGTGCCTCCAGCTATGAAGTCCGTTGCCTGCGTCATCGGCATGTCTCTGGCGATCACGATCGTAGTGCCGGTCGGCACTGTGTTTTCGCTAGTCGTCGTTACGGTCCCTCCGGAGCTGAAGTCCACATTGGTAGTGGCTACCGTATAGTGCGCACCTGCACCCTCGGTTTTCGTAGACTGTACGCCAGTCGTCTCGACCAGCCAGTACACCTTTAGATCAGAGGTGCTGATGATAGGAAACGCGAAATCGAACGTAGTGATTACGCCGTTACCGCTGTACCTGATGATACTCGTTTCGTTGGTTACACTCATTGGTCTCTCCCTATAGGTGCTAGTAACATATCCACTACGAAATTCGGTCCTCCAGTGATCAAGGTCCCTGTTTTCGCTAACGTTTTAAAGAACTTGAGCTTTCGCCGGTTTTCTGTCTCCTTTGAGACATTCGGATCGATAGCCTTGACGAAGTCTACCGCAACATCAGTCATTGCCTCTACGCCCCTTGAAGCGGGGGTTCCGCCCAATCCCCCACCTGCCGGTCCGTACTTAAGTGTCCGAGACCCTAACGAAATAACATCCCGCACTACAGCGTACATGGCCGGGATGCCTTCGACCATCCCCCAGAGATATCTTCTGACAAACGGATGCGACCCGTTATCTTTTCCTTGCAAGGCTCTCTTGGTCACAAGCCTTAGCTCATCAATTAACGTCGCGCCACCTGATGAGACCGCAAAGGCGTAGAACAGCGTCTTCGCCAGCGGCCTGAAGTTCCCAGACCTTTTACCATGTCTATAGGTGCTGTGAACCAGATTCAACACCTGGTTCGTGTAGCTCGTGAATTGAGTCAGAGACTTTTCAAACACGTTTCCGCGCTGTAAGCTGTTCCGATGCTCTGGACTATACATAGGCTGTGTACGACTCACTACCCAGTCTGCGAACTCATACGCCTTCTGCACCTTCTGTAGAGCAGTCAAGCTCTTTATGTCTGCGTTTTCCATGTCCAGAGCTGTCTTCACATGTACAGAAAGCCTTTCGTTCCTGAACTCATGAAGAACCTGCCTAACAGCTCCCTCCATACCTATGCTGACAGTCGTGTTGTCCGTAATACTGATAGGAGATGTCAGAATTTGCCCAGGAGTCTTTCCACCACCATAAACGCTCTTCTCCGCTGCTGATCCTGTCCCTGAACCCCTCGATCCCATATATATCTCAGCGATTTCTCTATGGAATCCGACCCTTCGCCGTTCAGTGAACTCAGAAGACCAGTGACGATGACGTGCGCTTATCTGGCGAGGATTCTTAGAATACTCTGCCGCTCCATCCATTAGATGCTGGGCCTTCACATAGACGTTGAAAAGCGGGCCAGACAGGATCTGCTTAAGTGCGATTGACGGATTGAGCCCGAAGTAGGCTTGCGTGATTCGACCCCTGAACCACATAAATATCTTCTCTGTATCATTGTTTTTGAGATTATCGCCAGCTATGTCTCGAAGACCCTTCTCGATTTCCTTCCACGTAATCGTTCCATACCGGCTTTCGAGCTCCGTCCGGAACTTTTTATTGTACAGTAGCTTGCTAGCCATTTTCATGGGCTCACCAAGACCAATGTACGCGCCAGAATTATGTATCGACGTAAAAAGGTCGGAAGATAAGGGGTTGAGGTAAATCGGCGCCTGCACTCCTAAGCGCGTTTTGAGCATACCCTCGACAAGGTGGATCCTCGTATCGATCCCTTCCGTTTTATCGAAGTTGTTCGAATCTTCGAAATCTACCCGCGCTGACGACATTACCTCTTTCGGATAGTAGAACTCCTCCTTAACTAGGTCGAAGCCGTTAAGACGTCGATGCACATCATTGAGAAGCTCATACTGCGACTCGAACAAATTCTGAAGGGAGCTCGCAAACCGTATCTCTTCCTCTGGCATAGCATCGATGATGGCATCTAGTGTCGTCTCTGAGACGCGGTACACCTTATGTCGATTGTCCTTTCCGCGATACTTGAATCCGACACCCTTCTCTACGATCGACGCTCTATTATCAGCATTGAGACTATGCATATAGAGAGACATCCGCTCATTGCGTGTAAGCTCGAACCCTTCGAAAGGAACCTTCCTTCGAGCCACACCCTTGCGAGTAAACTTGCCAGCGACCTCGTCTTGCCCGATCCTCTGCCCGGTACTCTCGTCGAGCCAGGCCTTTATTCTCCTTGGCGGAACGGAGAACCCGGACTCCGCCAAGTCATTCCGGAACTGTGCTGATGCACTTTCTTCGTATCTCTTTGCTACGTCCCTCCCCGCGTTAATTGCCTTATATAATACTTTGTTCATGATAGATTTCGCACCCACAGTCTTTGTGGTAAGGAAATCAATAAGGATGTCGTAGTGGAGGTGTTTGATGTTGAGAAACTCCCACACTTTGGACCTAATACTACCTATTCCACCTGTTGGCTTCTTCCCCACATTACGAATAATATCTGAGGCGGGCTCCATCTCTCCGACCGCCATATCCACCATCTCGTCAAGCTGCCTCTGCTCCTGTTCGACCCTGATCGTATTCTTGATCTTCTGAAAGTGAGCGTGCTGGGCCACAAACTGATGGAGGAGTTCAAGTTCTTCGATGGTAAGGTCGTTGAAATCACGCTTGTCTAAATCTGCAAACCGACTCGCCAACTCGCGTCGATCTCTCGGGTTAAGATCGTTAAATGCATCGGGATTTTGTTCGAAGTAGTCTCGGCTCTTCTCTAGATTCAGAGTCCCCTGTCCACCATTCCTGAACCTATCAATGCCAGACAGAATTTCCTGGACCGGCTCCTGATGTTCCTTTGAGAACTTCTTTGATCTGTTCTCGATTCTCTCAAAGTCTTTCCATATTTTACTGATGCGCTTTTGCGTAGCCATATGCTCATCACGCGCCTGCTGTTTGGCTTTCTCGACATCGACTTGCTCCTTGACGAGCTCCCTAACAGACTCCACCGCTTCCGCTGTATCGAATACGGGCTCGACTTTTGCGCGGATGCGGCTAACAAGGTCTTTCTCTTCAGCCCTAGCCTTCGCGACCTGCTTCTCGATGAGTGACTCAACAGACTCTCTGAGTACTTCTCCAACCTTCTTATCGCCAATAGAACTCCGTGTTATAGACAGCGCTCGACGCCGCTCGTTCTCTTCCTTCATCACACCGATGCTGACCGGACTTGGAAGAGCCGTGTCCGTAATACGGATGCCTTCCGGCGTAAACCCAAGCGATCCGTAAAAGCTAGGATTCGTCACGCCCTTAGCTCGTGCCAGTACTACGCGATACTTGTCTTGATCTGCATCGAACGCATCTAATACTGCTCGGTAGGCGTCCTCGCTGAGAGTTCCCTCACGCTCTAGCTGATGGGCAGCTGCCCATACCTTCGGATGTACCCCAATTGCGCGCGTTTCTTCCGCAGCAGTCAGCGACCTCAGCGCATCCGTGGCCTGCTGCATACTGAATGTTTCCTTATTGAATGGAACATTCAGCTTATGAGATGAGTCCATGACTGCTCGGGCCGCTCTTATAAGTAGATCGAATGATCCTGGCCTATTGGCTAAGACCGATTGAGCTGCACGAGCAAGACCTGTTCTGGCGTCTGGAGACGCTGCTAAGACAGCTCGTGCTACTTTTTGCTCATCATCGCGCCTATTATATTGTCCGTACCGGGCGTCCTCGTCGATGTCCCTCTGACGTTGCACCTCCGTGTCATAATCTGGTCCATGGGCGATTTGAGCTTGACGTCGCGCTATTTGCCGTCCCCGCAAATCGGTCGCCTGTCTTTCTCTCGCTACTAATATGACAGCTTCCGATACTTTTAGCAGGGCAGGACTTACTTCTCCTTCTGTAGCACGGTTCTCTTCAGCCCTACGGCGCATCCTGTCTCTAATATCCGCCTCAAGAATCTCTGGAAGCGCATCCGGATCTACTCGTTCTCTCGCCACTTCGTTGTGGGCTTCCACTACGCTACGTATGAACTCTGGTGTCTGCAAGACGAGCTCCTCATTAGGAGCATCGTCTATTATTTCCTGGGCCTCTCTCGATAATCCTATGTTGGGATCTCGATCGGGGTCTCGCATAGCTTCCGATAGGGGGACTGCTTCAGCTATAATAGACTCAACACGTCGCGGATCTTCCGCTTCGCTTATGATCTCTTTCGCTATTCTGTAAGCATACTCACTTTGCTCGGTCTCCTGGCCCTTCTCAGGAATTCTTGCCGTCAGCAAGTTCTCCAGTATCTGGTCTTTGCTCTCCGTCGCCTCTCTTTCAGCGATTTTTATGGTATCGTAAAAACCGAGGTTTCGACGCCGAGATAGAGCCCCTATCGACTGCGCAGCTGTCCCGGGCAAGAAAAATAATGGAGCAGCTAGTAATGCTTCTCTTGAAGCCTCCAACATTTCTGGCACTAGCGCATTCCACTCAGATGCTAGCGATCTTCCCTCTTTAGCACCTGTAACGAAGGCTTCTAGCTTCGAAATCTCTTTTGAAGCCTCCAGAATTACACGCTCCGACACTGCCTGTGCGCCTTCTACTGCCGACTGTGTCACTAATCCAACAGCTGCTTGACGTGCTATGTTGGTAATAGCGCCCGACTGAACGACGTTTGTCATAGCCCTCGGTATAGACGATCCGATTAGTCTCTTTAACCCAGGAATCTTTGAGACTTGAAACGACTCCATGACAGACCCGGCTACCCCCATTGCCAATGCAGCAGCTCGTGCTCTTCCCGTATCCATTCTCCACGCATTCGCGTACCTAATGCGTTTAAGAGCTTCTGATACTACGGGATTGTCCTGGGCAATAACTTCCGCAGGCGTTCCTGCCGGCTGCCGCTCCATTGCGTCCGTTACTATAGCTATGTCCTCATCGCTAGGAGGCATCCTCTGGCTTATGAGTCGAAGAAACATGGACCCGGTCATTTGCTTACGGAACGTGTTCCACGATCCGTATGCGGTGCCGACCGCATATGCCAGTCCGGTCGCAATTGGAACTGTAATGATCTCTTCAGGCAGAACCGTTAGAGGAGATGGAATTGCCGTTCCGGCTACTACTGCTGCTGCTGCTGCTGATAAGCCAGCTGCCGCGCCCGTCCCTTTCCCTGTCGCAATAGCCTCACTCAGTTGCGGAAGCATGCTGACTGTTGCTCGCAAAGCCTGCGCCGGTAATCCGTAGTCCTCTACTTTGTCTGGAAGCGTGCTAAGCAGGTCTTTAATCTGATCCCAGCCATCTTCATGTGAGATTCGACCCATGACCATATCGTATCCAATACGATTCGCTCTTCTAGTGACCTCGCCTGTCTTCCATGCTTGGTCCAAAACTCCACCGAACGTGTAGGGGTCGACTTCTTTCCCTACCCACTCTGCCTCGTACCTTCCGTTTCCATGGAATATAGTCTCGGCGCTCACCTCCATATACGGAGATAACGCAATAGCGTTACGAACACGTTGCTGTACCTCAGGATCTAGCTTATCGAATGCATCACCAAGCTCGATCTGCCGCTTCTCGTTGTCGTCACGCGGCGGGATTAAGCCCGCTGGAGGCGGCCAGATTAAGCCCGCTGGACTGGGGCTGCCATCAGGTAGCGTTGTAGGTAGCGTTGTCGTCACCTGTGGTTGTACTGGAGGCGGCCAGATTAAGCCCGCTGGACTGGGGCTGCCATCAGGTAGCGTTGTAGGTAGCGTTGTAGGTAGTGTTCTTAGCCTTTTCGTAACCCGTGGTTGTACTGGACTCTCGAACTGAGTTCTTAGAAACGGCTTGACGTCAAAGGGATCGCTCACAAGGGTCTTCTACCTAGGAACGGGATCGAAGCTAGAACGTTGCCTCTGCTCAGGGGTAAGAATGCTTTCCCCAAAATTCGTTCCGACTGGCAGTGGCGCAGGCGTTTCGACCCATTCCTCTTTACCATTGACGATTTCTTTCGTATATACTTTACCCGTAACTATATCCGTCATCGTGAGACCCAGTAGGTCATCGTGTCCCAACAAGTACTCTGTATTGCCTTCGCCTTGTACTATGACGCCGGCTGCTGTGGCAGTACCGGCTGCTGTGGCAGTACCGGATGCTGTGGCAGTACCGGATGCTGTGTCGCTCGGGTACACCTCTTCCGCGAATCCTCTAAACCCTTCAAAATTAAAATTTGAGGGATTCAAATTCGAATTAAAAAGTCTCCCTAAAACACCACGCTTAACATCGTCTGTAAAATAGTCCGCCAGCTTGGTTGCTGCTTCGATTAATTCCGCGGGTTGAATGCCCCCTTGACCCACCCCCTCGTAGAGCATAGCTATCTTCTCTTTCGATATATTCCACGCTTTCATGGTAGCGATCCTAGACGGAGCATCTCCTGCTTCGTCAACTCCGGGACCGTACACGTCTTCCAGGATTTTATAGGCCTGACCAAGCTCTGGCGTGGTTTCCTCTTGTTGCTTATTCGCGAAGTTTATGAGCCTTTGCCAAGTTCCAGGGGTAAGCACTTGGTCGGTCCAAGCCGCATCAATCAGCTCCTTGACCTCGCTAAGAGGCGTTGCAGCACTGTCACTTTGATTTATGGCATAAGCTGATTCCCACAAGCGGCCTAGCCTTTCCGGATCCGAATTGGTGTACGGCTTGGCTTCGTCCGGATTGCGTCCATCGCGGATATTACGTATCTGCTGATACATGGACTTGGCTACACTGTCGCTAATCATCATGCGGCCATCAGCGGCGGGCGTTCTGGCTTGATGAGCTATGTACTTCTCAATAACTTCGAGATCGAGGCTCTCGGCTCCCTCACCGAGCAGTCCTTGCCATATGTTGGCGTTGCGGGCGCTCCGCAGCGCTTCCAACTCTTCTGCCTCAAAACGGCGATTGGCAGCATCAGAGGCCTTATTTATACGGCTAATCTCGCTCGCCATTGCCCTAAAGTCTTCTACGCGAATGCTACCGTTCTCAACCCCTTTCTGAATCTCGGGAATCGTGGGTATCTTACCTTCTCCGTATAGATCAGCCCAAATCTTATGATACGTAGAAACCTGTAGAGCTTCCTGCTGAGCCTTGTCCTTCTCTGCTTGCCTGTCTTCTTTTGCTTTCTTATTCTCGGCTGACCACTCAGTAAGGTTAATCTTGTCCTGATGCGTAAGATGCTCAAACCCCTCAATCTCATCTGCGCTCCATACATGGTCTGGATTCTCACGCATAAAGGTTAGAACCTTACCCAGCTGTGCATCTCGATGTGCATCCGCCACCGTTTGCCTTGCCGACCTTTGTTTGAGTAACTCGGTTTCTAGTTCGGCTGTAGCCGCCTCTAGCTGATCAGCAGATAAGCCGAGATCACCATCTTCATCCTGGCTTAACATCCATAGAATTCCGTCTTCGAGACCCATAGAACGCGCCTTTCCGAGCGCACCGTTATAGGTTACCTCTTCTGCGACGAACTCCCTGGCTGTTTCTGCATCGTTGCTGTTCATTAGACCAGCCGCCACTGCCCCTGCAATGAATTCATGCGCCTGATCCGCATCAAGTCGTTCGACAGCGTCCTCAATATCCTTCTGCACCGACGCTGACTGAAATGCATGCTCGCTCCGAGCAGAGGATGAAGCTATAACACCGCGCATAGCGTTTCCGTTTTCGACCATGAACTGTTCAAACGCATACGCCGCCTGAGGACCTCTAAGGTTTTGTCCGATGTCATCACGAATGGCCTGCATCTCTGCATCGAACCGCTCTACCTGGGTGTCATAGTCCATGTCTTCTTCTAAGCTGGCCCTAAAGTCCTGCATTCGCTGAGTAGCCGCGTTGGCGGCATTCATGTACGAGCTGGCTCTTCGTCGCTGAACAATTGGGTCTATCAGACTCTCTTTGATCTCACCAGCGAGACCCATAGCGGATCGCAAGCCGTGGCTGAGCATGTCGGCATTCGACGGCACATATACTTCAGGTGCTGTCTGGTAGGCTGGTGATGGACCGACTGGCCCCACAAGCGGGTTAACCGGATCTATTCGGAACGCCATTACTATCCTAATCTCCCAGTTATAGCTCCACCAACAAGCTCCGTAGCCGAAGACAGAACCGAAAGACCCGTATCTATGAGACCGGACACTAGTTCTCGACGCCTAGCCTCGCGAACCGCCGTCTGTTGCTCTCCTAGAAAGGTCGCTTCTGCCTCTAACGCTTCGACTCCTCTAGCTGTATGTGCCTTCGCTCGTGTTATGTCTTGTCTAGCCAGCGCCTGGGTCTCTTCCATGGCCAGAACGGCAGACCCTGATGCCGCCAGGCCAGATGCGGCTACCCCTACGGACTGTGCTCCTTGCTGACGCGCATGCTGACGCTGGAGATCCTCCCGTGCTTCGACACCGGCCACTTCCAGATCGGCAGCTGCCTTTGTCGCCTCCTTCTTATTGTACTCCAACTGACGTTCAGCTGGAGTTTTGGCGACTGCTGATGGATCCGTGACTGCAAGATATCCTTGGTAGAGCTCTGATTCTTTAACTGCGGTCTCTAGGAAATCGCGTAGCGGAGTATCCTTTTCCTCCTCAGGCGGTGGTTCTATCGGAGTTGCGCCACCGGGACCAGCGACTCCCTCAGGAGTTCCGAGTCTTTCGTCGGCCATAACCTGACCTGCAGCTACTACTGTCTCGGGAATAGCTTCGACAGCTTCGGTAACGCCCTCCAGGCCACCCGCGATGTTTCTCTTTGTCTCTATCCGTTTGGCAAGGCGTCCTTTAACCTTGTCCGCGCGATCGCTGTCGGGATTTCTTTCTTTAATTCGCGCCACTCGATCTGCATGACGCTTCTCCGCTACGCCACCACCTCCCCGATGTATGTCACCGCGGGCACGTCGCCCTTCCTGTCGTATATCCCGAGCCTCCGGACGGGCTAACTGACGTGTTCGCCTTGCAGCTCGACGTCCCTCCTGCCCACCTCCGACCTCTCGACGAGCCTCACGAGCTTCCTCTCTCCCGGTTTGCTTTGTTCTTCGTGCGCCTTGACGCCCCTCCCCAGCTAACCGTCGCCCTAGCTCGCGGTCTTTGCGCCTTTCTAAGCGCCCTTCAATCCTCTTTTTTCGTCCCGGGTCGTCTATGTCCTCTATTCTCGCGTCTCTTCGGTCTCCCCTGCGATCAGCTCGCTGTTCCTCTCGGACTTGTCGGCGAGTCCCTCGTACATCTCGACGTACTTCTCGCTTAGGGCTTCGCTTTTCAAAGCCTTCCAGTCCTTCTTTTTCCGCCCTAGCTTTTTCTTCTTGTCTTAAGCCTTGCCCTGCCTTACGACCCGCCTTTCTCTTTTTACCTCTGGCCATTTACTTTCTCTCCACGTCGAACTCAGAGCGCACCATCAAAAGGGTCATTGGCAATGGTTCATCTTGCTGGAAGTAGACATCTGCATTACCAGCGTCGTCGACCTCCGCGGGAAACGATAGCGGAACTGACCCGGTGAACAGAGTTGCCTGGCTTCCAAGCGTCTTCTCTCCGTACTTCTCGAACTCGATCTCTGTAAGGTTGTTCGTTCCTGAACCGTACTCCACTCCGGAGCCAGTCTTTCGGAACATTGCTACGAGCATGTGGATGCGTATCCTGTTTCTCGTTAAGCCCCCAGCGTAGAGACTCATCGGCTTGACCTTAGAGGTGTATGGCACACCCACCACGACCTTGTTGTAGTAGTCATCTAGCGTGACTTGATAGTTTGAAGCCCCGCTCACAACTGCCGCGACTGGAGAAATCGCTCCATCAGCAAGCGCCTTGACTGTCTCGCCCTCTAGGTGATTGAGACCCGTGATCGTCTTGACGACCCTTGTAGCTGTACCACCACTTCCCGCGGCAGTACCGTATGAAGAAGAATTTATATACCAGTTGTCCGTCTCGTCTCTGATTTTAAATGTATTCGTATCTTGATTGGCTACAGTGAAGACCTTGTCTTCGACCTCAACCATCGCTCCAATATTACGAATACGAACCTTGTCGTTATTTGCGAATCCATGAGCAGCCGCTGTAACAACAGCCTCGGTTGCTGTTGATATCCCGGTAATGGCAGCTGCCGCACCTTTGTCCGTTATCTCAGCTGCATCCAGGAACCACATGTCAGTGTCATCAGCACCCCAGTCCCATGGCTTGAGGTACTCTATATGGCGTACGTCGACACCAGCGATCGTGCGCTTGACAGATAACCAGACCTGATCCTCGCCGGCTGCCGTTGGAATGACGGCCATCGACTCTACGACTGCGTTGGTTCCACCCAACTCCCATAGGCCCCACGCCTTAATCCCAGACTCGGGATCGTACGTCAGGACTGCCACCTTGCCATCTTCACGAATGGCATACACAACTGAATGCGGCTCGTCCGACTTGCTAAGCAGCGCTACGCCAGAGTCTGTAATATGCCTCGCTAGGACATTGAGCGATGGTGCAACGTATTGAACACGGTCTCCAACACTCGAAGGAGAGAGCTCGCGTAACGTGCGCCCTCCTTTCTGAACAAAGATAATCCGGTTGTGCGTTTTTATTGGACGTATGAACTTGCTGCCATACCCGGATTGCTCCTTGGCACCGGCAGACAATGGCGTTAGAGGTCCACCACCAGCTCCTTGCAAGATGACCTCAGAACCGGTAGTACCTAGTACGAGCGCGGTCGAGGACACGATCCATGATCCGCTTACTCCCTGATCGACAGCCACGCTGAACTGGTAAGCATGACTTCCCACGACAGCTGACGTATTCGGGTTATTCTGCGAGAAATCCTGATGTCGTGATGTTCCGTCACCATCTACAGTACGGCTTCCATATATCTCGTCGAGCTTGTCAGTTGGAAACGCGAAGACGAGACGTCCCTCATAGAACGTCACATCCTTGGGTCGAGTGTTAGCAGCATCGAACCGAGAGTCCGTCTTTACTACCACGCCACCCAATCGGTATGCGTCGTACAAGCCAGTATGTACTGCCGTGGTAGTTCCGAGCTTGTGGAGGGTGAACGTATCCGATGTGACGTTGAGAATAGTGAAGACCTGGTTGTTGACCTGAGTCATCCCCTTCACTTGGTAGATAAGGACAGCGTCACTGTTAGATAGCCCGTGTGCCGAGTCGGTTGTAACAACTCCCGGGTTTGCCTGTACAATCCCCTCTATTCCGGTAGGACCCGCATCAGAAAAGTAGAAATGCGGCGTTGAGAACGCCCAGTCGGTATCCGTTGTCCACGTTAGAAGACGCGGGTCATAGCTCGGATGAACAAACCAGATCGTGTTCTGGTAGCTTGCTGTCCTTAGATCAAATAGATCCGCATCGGCCCACGGCATCGCAAGCTCGTAGCTCAGATATGCGCTGTTCTTATAGAATCGGACAAACCCGTTTCCGAGCTCTAGGATGTATAGGTCCTCTCCGGTTCGCTCGTAAGAGATCAGCCTGCACTTAACTGAGTTGCTTCTACCGTTCTGAACATAGATAGATCCAGGACGTCTCGCGACGCCGCCCTGCGGCAGTATCCCGCAGTTCTCTAACTGGCGGCATCCCTGGTGGTACTGTGGAAGGTCGAATCTCGACTCTACTGTCGGATCAAGCTCTCCTGCGGTAAAGCTCGCCTGTACGGCTTGCGCCTGGGCCATCAGCCACGTCCTGCGTCAGCCAGGAGTGGCTCCCGTAATACTGGTCGGTGTATTTCTGAGTCAAAGCCTTGCGCATCGTTGAGAGCTATGCGATACTCTTGCAAGAAGGACTGACGCTGCGTGCGCGAGCCCTTAAGCGCCATCGCGAAGTCGGCGGCCAGCTCCAAGCTCAATATGTTAACGAAATGCGCTGAAAAATGCGCTTCGTCATGGACCCGACCCGTATAACGGATGCTAAGGGAGTCTAGGTTAATCAAGATTGACCGCCCCTCAACTCGATAGTCGGTGGCCTGGTCCTCGTCTATGAGCTCCCGTATCGCAAGACACCACGGATCGCTAGGGAGCGGATACTCATAGTCCCACTCATTTCCGAGCGGTGCAGTTCCCGTGTTAGCCACCGCCCTTCGAACGGAAGCAAAGCTCCAGTCAAGGGCCTCAAGACTGTGATCCCTGGCCTGTGCGTAGTACCGATCTGCCACCACTCCCTCTCTGTCTGCATCCGTGAGAGCGCTGATGTTTTCGGCTCCGACCATGTCGAGAGCCATATTGCAGATCAGAACATCGCTATAAGTCGCCACTTCCTACGCCATGGCCTCCAAGGCTTCTAGTTGTGAACGTCCCGACTTTGCGCCTGATTCGGACAGAAACATGGCGAGCCTACCTGAGGCTCCATCTGGGTTGAAGAGCCCGTCGATATCAGCCTGGCTGAACCCCTTCTTCTTCGCCATCATTGATACTTTCTTGGAGACATTCTGGTAGCCATTAGGCTTAGAATCTGTATCGAGTGGCTCGAAGTGGCGCAGAGCTCCATTGAATCTCTCCTCACTACCGTGAGGCAACTCACTCTCGTCACCTACAAATATCTGCCCAGGATAGAAATGCAAGTCTTTATGTTCGTTATGTGATCTCGTGACATGGCACTCTCTAATACAAATGAACCTTCCACTACCCATCTTCTACTCCTTGGCTTTCTCTATAACCTTATTAACCGTCGATTTGCCTGGCTGTGGGTTACAGTATTTAAAGTGACGTATATCGCCAACACGTCCTAGGTCTGGACGATTACTGCCGATTGTTGGCAGCTGCTGGGATTTCGGGTCCACAACCTCGACGAGATCCCCTATCTCCATCACCTTCCCTTTGTACTGGCATCTGGCGGTACACTCGTACCATCCCTTCGAAATGCCACCATCAGACGGTTTCTTGACCACTCGACTCGTTGGATTCTTTGCCATGCTACTTCTTATCTTTCTCCTTATTCAACTGGTTACGACGATCCTGGCCGCGTCCGACGACGACATTGCTACCGATTGATACTGACTCGCGGCAGCCGATTCCGTCTCGACGCTGCAGATGTGTGACTCGGCGTGGGTGTACTCTTAGCCGTAGCCTTATCCTCGGCTCGTTTTTTCTTATCGGCTGCCGCTTTTCTCCTAGCATCCCTCCTCTGAGAGAGTGACATCCCCCTCCTCGGTCTCTCTCTCAGTGCTGAGACAACCTTTTTTTTCTTAGCGGCTCTCTTCTTCTTACCCTCTGGAGTAGACCTTGGAAGATTAGACTGGATACGCCTTTTCGGTTTGGCAGATTTTGGTGTGCTCGAAGAGACTCCTTTGGATTTCGGCTTCGGAGTACCTCTCCCTCCCTCGCCCTTGGTGGAAGTGCCAGAGGATGGCTTTTTCTTCTTTGACGTTGGCATCTTAGTTAGTAAGGCTTAGGCTTAGTCCTAGCCTTAGCCTTTTTCGGAACTCCCGCCCGCTTAGCTTTTCGACCTGCTGTTCTGGTGCTTCTCGCTGCCGTTCGACGGGCCGCTCTCGCTGCTCTTGCCATCTACGTCTCCTGCGTTTTTTAGATTTATCGAGAGAGAGCCCGCTGCCAACCGTGGTCGACCACACGGGCCCTCTCGTAGTCTACGACCTCCCTCCTAGGCTGGAGCTATCATAGAGGTCACAGAACCACCGGAACTCTCCTCAGTCGTACCGGTTACATCGTAAAAGAACTGCACAAACCGGCGATGCTCCTGTGGTAAGGAACTCGACATCAACGATGCCCCTGCGGTCAGGCTTGCCAGCGCGGTATTCGGCCCTGCCAATATGATTGCGTACGTTCCACCTTCGGTGTCGCAATCTTTAACCGACACCTTGAACTGAGAGCAGTTGGTGAATGCATCCGCAACGTTAGACCGGCAGAGCAACGGGGTGCCATATCCACGGTTTGGAGTAGCAACCCCACAGTCGTAGGTGTGCGTTGAAGCCACATCGGCACCTTCGGCTACTCCGACCATTGTCTGGCTGTCAGATAGGAGCGTCTCTTTATCAGTAATAGGCATATCTCTCCTCCTAAGAGAGCTGCGACTCGGTCGTCAGAAGTTGCTCGTGCAAACGGATCGGAACGTCCCAGAAGTGAGGCGTTGACCGGCCGTAGATGTCTGGCTGCATGTAGAAGCCATTCGACTTGCCGAGCGCGTTCTTATCGATCTGAGCCTTGATCGTACGGTTGCAGTAGATGACCGCGTTTTCACGGTTGGTCATCAGGCTAATCGCGTCCACCAGATCATCAGGGTCGAAGATGTTGTCTGACCCCGCGGTCTCGATGTTCGCGATTCTCTGGACGTTACGTTCGTCCTTCACTGCAAAGCCGTGGTGAGCACGGAACCACGTAACCCACGCGGGATACGGATTCGAGCTAGCGTCCAACACGCGCTGCAATCCAAGATCGTCGGACTCTATGCCGGCGCTCTTGTGCCCCTGCGGGTACAGCATGTGAAAGCCGTCAAGCTCATCGTGCGCGATAATCCAAATTGACGAGAGGTCGGAACCGGTTCCGCCAGTACCGATTACGTTAGCGTCGCTAAGCGCGTTGAACCGATTCGCTAGTCCGTGGTACTCCCTCGGAGTCGTGAATCTGTTGGCGTAGAAAAGCTTCGCCGCCATGTTCTTTTTGATGCCGCGTACGAAGGCCATGTCCTCGGTTCCCCGAATCGCAGCCTTACGACCATGAAGACGGAACAGACGGTCATCGACCCTGCTCTCAGCCTCAAGCAGCGCGAGGTAGTCCTCGATCTGCTTGGTCTTAGCGACCTCGCCAGTAACACCCTCGTTGATTGCAACGAAGGAGCCACTAGGCTCACTATCTACGCGAGACGTAATATGTACAGTGGTTCCGTTTGCCTCGACCCAACGGGAGTCTTCGATCGCCCCGTTGAACTCGGACAGAGCTGTAACGATATCGAGCATCTCGTTGTTGAACATTCGCTTTGCGATTTCAACAAGCGTGAGATGCGAAGGTGCTTGGGTAGCCATTAGCTACTCCCCTTATCTAACAGAATGTCTTCGTGGGTATTCCCACTCTTACAGTCCGCAGCGGGGTGTCGGCTTTCGCCGGGCCTCCGCGGCCTCTTCGGCTTGGCCGGGCTACCTTTCGGTAGGGTGTCGGCTTTTGCCGGGTTCGGGTTGGCACTCAGCGTCAACGACGCCGGCCAGCCCAGGGTTAGCACACAGCGCCTAAGCGCCGGCCAGCCCTAGTCCGTTGGTATATCTACTGCTATCCCCTTCATCGACCCGTACCGCCTACCAAGAGATACTCCTGGATCATCAGCACTACGCCCTTCCCCTTCTCCGGGGATGAAGCGGCCCTCAAGGAGAGCGGTCCCAACGTTGTAAAATGCTTCGATCATGTCCGTATCATTACCCATGCCAATCTTATCAAGTTTTGTCAAGAGGCGCTCGGAACCGAATGTACGAACCGCCCGCTTCATAGCAGTCATGTTCTCATCGAACTTGCCTCTCCATAGCTTCTGAAGCTCGAGCATCTTGGCATCGTGATCCTGCTGCTGAGACACGTTGTTAGCGTAGATGTTGTCTGCGGCATGGCCGTTAATCGCGTTGTTGACCATAGCAGCCTGCCCCTTGGTGAGGTTGGCGTCATAAAAGACGGTTCTGAGCTTTTCGGTCAGGTCCTTGTTGATCTCTATCTCGTTACCGTCCTTCCCGGAGACCTTGGCTGATGAGAGCTCATAGCCGGCGGCGGCATCTGGCTTGCCCGTCTTGACGTAGTAAGCGTGCCGCTCAGCTGAGGTGGCCGATTCTCCTGGAATCTGGGCAGCTCCTGACAGTTTCTTGCGCAGTTCGCTATGAGAATGCGCAAAACTGGCCAGATCATCGTATCGGTCAATCCCAGTCTGGGATATCTGGTCATCCGACAGCACGTCATACCAGCGCTCCCCGTCCACACTCGCGTCTCCTACGCCATTCTCTTCGGGCCCAACGTCGATATCCGCTTCAGCGACCGCAGCGTCCCCAAACCACCCCAGATGTATCTGACTTCCTGATCGTCCGTCAGGATCGCGTCTTTCTTCGCTCACTTCTTTTTCCCCTTTGATTTCTTGGTGTATCCGGAGTAACTCACGCCGCCTTTACGGCAGATGTCGATGTACTTTCCGCCCTTTAGCTTCTTGCGACGAACACGTCCTCCGCTCTTCACGCACTTCTTAAATGGTGCCGGCATCTTCGTCATCCTCCTGTAGGTCAGACTCGTCCATGGCGAGGTCGCGAACCATGTCAACCCATTGCTGCTTGCGTTTCTCGTTGAATACGCCGATGTAGAACAGGACTCGACGTATGATGTTTGACTCGATCAACTCACGACTCGTTATCTCATCATCTCCAGACACCGCTCTTGCTCCCTCGGTTCTGAAGTAGCCGAGATCCTCGGCCAGATGTCGCAGGACCCATGGTCCGTATGGGCTTTCGAGAAAGACCGCTCGATATCGGCGACGGCGCTCGATTTCCAAAGCCCTACGGCGGCGGCTCTCACGTTTGGCTTCTCCGTCTGGACC
>Ga0114899_1001005_pt1 | contig 17574 bp, 15 predicted proteins | sample MalvireepMed_215_FD_83497 | JGI IMG/M metagenome (GOLD analysis project Ga0114899, IMG submission 83497) | Marine viral communities from the Global Malaspina Expedition - Malaspina viral metaG DeepMed_215 | ecosystem: Environmental > Aquatic > Marine > Oceanic | place: Mediterranean Sea...
CGCGTCCATCGCGGCAGTCACCTCTAACACACCTGCCGCGGCAGCTTCAATCCCCTCAGACGCGGCGAGGAGATCTGGATCAATGTCGGGGATGCTGCTCTCTGGGGGGAGCAGAGCCGTTCCAAAGCCGCCTTCTTCGTTCCAGCCAACAGGATGTTCATGAATTACATCAAAGCTTAAATTGACCTCAAGCAATTTTGGAATAATAACACCAGGAGCAGGATCTATAACCCCGTGATCTCCCTGAAGATTGTGGTTAAAAGTTATGTTGCCGATAATCCCTAACAGCCCTTGGGAGCCACCAGCAGAAGTAAGATATTCGCCATATTGTGTGATGGGGCTCGCTCGTAGGTTGGAATCTGGGCTTTCTGGATCGTGTAATGTCACTCCATATGGAAATTTTTCTCCATCATTTCGACTTAAAAGGTTCATAACTCTAAGGCGAACCAGCGGCGATTGTGAAATTGTTTGGGCGCCCTGAACATCTACATATGTGGGATATAAAAATTTTGCAAGGCTCTGGATTCTTCCAAGATTTTCATATGCCTCACCAGAAGATGCCGCCGGTGCCACGAATGACAAAGAAATTGATCGTCTGGTTTGTTTAAACATATGAATTGGATCTGCGCGACCATACACAGATTGTGAGGTCCAATCAGACTTAAAAGTTTCATTAAATGCTGTTATGAATGCTTTGAATCTGACAGTTTTGCCAGAAGGCTCATGTTGAAAGGTAATATATGTCCCTTTATTGTTTGCATATGCGTCACTAAAGTCATTATATGGAGGAAGCGCAGGATCGGTTAGAATTCCTCCATATTGAATAGCGTCAAATAGTTTGTCTGCCATATTTTAGTTTCTCCTTTTAACCACCTGTTAGACTCATGTCTCTGATTTTTTCTCCAATCACCTCTACAACATAGTCTGCTAATTTCTTTCCGCCTAGCTCGATGGACACTGTTTGTTTCGCTACTTCCAATACATTTCCTGCCGTCTTGGCCATATCCGCGATGGATCCAGCGCCAAGAGTGTCTGCTGCGGCGCGCCCTTTGGCTGCGGTTTCCATTGCGAGGTTCGAGATGACTTTGCCGCCAGATTCCGTCGCCGTCTCGGCGGCGGCAAATTTCGCATCGAACTCGTCGCCGGCGGCCATGACACCTTGAATCGCCCGGAACTTTCTCATCGGGTTCGCTGACATGAATATAGCGGCAAAGAGTTCGCCGTAGGCTTTCAGAACGTCGAAGGCGGCGCCCAGAGCGCTGCCCCACGATTTAATTACGTGCCAAATCGTTTTCACTATTGGTACGATGTTCGACAAACTTTGGAGAAACCCGTCTGGACCGATCCAGGCGCCCTTATTTTCCGCCCACCATAGTTTGATAAACTCATATCCCTCCTTAACTTTTAAAATTGCTGCCGGAACTGCTTGAGCTATTAAATCAACCACGAAGTTGAGGTGGGCGGCCCACTTGTTTGCGTCAACGTCCTTAAACAGAGATTTGAATATAAGCATAAGTTTCTGCCCAATAGGGATCAAGTCATATGCCGTCGCTTGGAGTTCTGCCAAAGATTCTGCATTTTTCTTTGTTGCGTCGGCGCCCTCGTCCATATTGCCTCTCATCATTTTTGACAACTGATCCACACTCTCCAAACCAGCAGCTTCAGCAAAATATTGCTTCTGATAATAGGACATGTCTTCGAAACTCAAGCCGGCGTCTGTAATTGAATCTCTAATCATCTCAAATCTCTTGCCGGGATCGGTTTCCATCATCAAATCCATCGCATTTACAAAGTTTCCACCAAGGGCGGCATTTAGTTTACCTGCCTGATCGGCTGCACCCTCAAATGTATCGAACTTGCTAGTGGTACGCAACAGGGTATCTATCTCCAAACCAGTGATCTTCGATATTCTCGCGAGTTCTTTAAATACCTGGGTGCCCTCAGTGCCAAATTTGGCTAATTGTGGGCCTGCCGCGGCAAAAGCCGCGACCGTCTTACCGGCGTCAAGTTGCAATTCCTGTGAGAATGTTGTTATGTCGCGCATGGAATGTTCCGCTTGTTCCAGGCTCATACTAAGTGACGTTGTGGCCATCTCCATGCCCTTAGAGTAGGTCTCGGATCCAACACCAAGCTTTTCAAATGTTAATGCTGTTCGTGCAATTGTGGTTTGTTCATTGGCGGCTAGCTTCGTAAAATCAGTAAAACCACCATAAAGAGAAGTGTAGGCGGCGCCGGTTTCCTCCATCGATACATTCATCTCAATCATTGATCGGTGAACGCCATCCAATTGGGCGGCCATTTTCGTAGACGCCAAAGTTCCTTTTCTAAAGTTCTTTGTCATCTTATCGGTGCCGAGAACGAGTTCTAATATCTCACCAATGACAGTTGAAAGAACGTTGAGCAGGACATTTTTCCCAAGGCTCGTGACGAATGAGAGAACAGACGTTTTGCCTCCCTTAAAAACATCTCCAAGCTGGCCGGCCATTCCAATATATTTCTTCAAATCAACAGCATTTTGGCCTTTAAATGAGTCTCCCAAAGTTTTACTTAAATCTTTGGCCGCGGCGAGGGAGTCGCGCATGCTTGTTGTTTTCTGGTTCTCCAGTTGTAAGTTGTGCTGTAATATGGCACTTTCTTTTTCTTTTGCTGCTAATAATTGCTGCTGGGTTTTAACTACAGCAGCGACCGAAGAGCCCCGCTCCGCGGCTTTCGCGGCTAGCCATTCCTCACTTTTTGTTTGTTTGCCTATTAATACTTCTTGCTGTCTAATTACCTCCAACGATTGCTGCGCAGCAGAAATACGCCCCATAGCAGAATTTTTAACCTTTGAATAGATTTTCTCTAGTTCTTTGGCCTTGGCAATTTCTTGTTCGAGGTGTTTTAGTTTTGAATCAGCCATAACATATTTCTATCCACTCTTGAGTAAGGGGAATCCATTGGTTGCCTAAATTAAATAGTTTTATAAAAAAAAAGACAGAAGCTTGTTCTGTCTTTCCTTCTCATCTCATGTTGGTCGGTCTACGGGGCTGATTCTGCGTGCTTAGAGTCTGCCCTCCCGAACTTTGTCCCCTGTTTCTTGAAGCTTCTTGAATTGCTTCACTTTCCACTTCAAGTTGTTTGATCAGCCTTTCAACAAACCATTTTCTCAAACCAATCGGTAAATTATATGCCTCCAAGAATGACCAGCCCCCCGAATATTTTAAAAAGAAGAACTGTTCATAAACATTTTCCATATATTCATCGTTCAGGCCAAAAAAAGTCCGCTGTAAGCGGCACCTCCATTTCCTGTACGAATTCGCACTCTTGGCAGTCAAAGGAATGAGTAAGATCAATATTTGGGCATATGAGACTAAATGCCAATCTTAAATGTCGAGAATCCACCGAAGGAATGTTTTCAATCAAAAACTTCTTCGCTTCTAAAGAGGTATTGTCATTAACAGAGACTAAAATCTTATTTAATTGACTTGTAACGTTTTTCTCCTCTATTTTTCTTTTTCGGTCACTTTGCCTTGAATTGGCAAGGGCGGTTTCATCATATCCGGTCAATAATCGAAATCTTACATTAAGTTCCGTTTGTGGTAGAACAATATTAAATGTTCCATCACCGTTGTTAACAATATCTAAATCATCCCCCTTATCGCCATGAAAAGGCACCAATTCAGATAAATCAAATTTATGATCTTGCTTTTCTCCGCAAGATGGACAACTTACCATTGTTTCATAAATCGCACCGTATCCAGATATTCTCATCGCCACAAGTATAGCGTTTCTATCACCTGTTAACATGTTTTCTGCATCGATCTGTTTATCTACAATAATATTTTGTAGCACGCGATCTAATACAATACCTTTTTTCAAAAGTGTTCTAGATGTGAGAATATCCTCTTCTTTTGCAGTCATTTGGCGAATTTCAATAGTATCCTGCCCATAAAGGGGATGCCCTTCGGGATAATATCTTCCCTGTGATGGAAGATCAACAAATTCGGTAGGAACAACGAAGGAAAAACCCTCTAAAGTACCTTTTGCTACCTGCGTGGGGGGCGCGTCTGCATTAATGTTTTTAGCCCCAACACGATCTTTATTTCGTGACAATATACACCTCGTATTTTATTTTTTATGGATTAAAGAAAGAAGTACCCTTGAGTGTGGTCGCAACAGAACCGCCCGTGTTGGAAGTTTCAAGTCGTGCCCAATCGTATTTTAGGGTAATGCTGATCGTGGTCAATTCGTCATTACCATATGCCAAACTACCATAATCTACTTTAGAAATGAAGGCATTCCACAGAGTCCACTGCTCTAATGGAGAACCATTTGCATCAGTTTGGGTGACAGTAACGGTCCCAAGAGAAGAAACTGCTGTTGCCTTGGTCATCGTGCTAACATCATCAGCATCGGAAGGAGGGTGATAACCACCACCTTCGAGCAATGCAGCCATAGATGCTGCCATATCTGGCGTACCGGGATCAACCATTTCAATGACCACATCTTGCCATGTTACAGTACCAGGATAATGAAAAGTATGATTTAAATACTGGTGTGGTGTGGATGCAATTTCGAAGGACGGCTTTGTCGCCGTCTTCGCCCACCACAAAAAACTGTTGCCGGCATCAAATCCTCCAAATTCAACTTTAAATCTAAATTGTCTTTTTGGATCTTTGAGTGTAGCGTCTTCACCATAGTTGGTTGACCAAAATGCCATTTTTATAAACTCCTATAACCTATTTTTAAATAGTATTGTGAAGGAAATTCCTCCATTTCTTTTAATCATCGAAGGAAGCACCAGTTGAAGCAATCACGAAATCAATTGCAATGAATTCAATTGCTCTGGCTGGTTTAACCATAATTTTTGCGTACAAGATGTTCTGATCAATGAGATCTGGAGTAGTTGTGGTTTCATCCAAAATCAAACGATAATCGGTGATTCCAAACTTACTCTTCACATTTGCTAGCAATGGTTCGATGAGTCCCTTAAAACGCATCCAAGTAGAATCCACGTTCTGCTCAAACAGAATCTGTGTTGATAGGATTGAAATTTGCTTCTTCAAATAAATTACCAATCTTCTGACATTAATTCTGTCTAGTGCAGACCGGCGCTCTTGCAACGTCTTCTGTCCGAAGACCACAATACCGCTGGAGGGGAAAGAAGCAATTGGGTTAATTCTTCCTTCATAAAGAGTATCTCTCTCTTTGGAAGTCAACCGTTCGGATACACTGACAACAGGAATTCCCGCTGCACCTTCAGTGAGACCGCCTCGGTTGAAACCTGCGGGCGCAAACCAAAGCTCTGATTTTGCTTCAGAACTGGCAAGAACACCCATCATCGCAACAGAAGGTGGAACCCACACAAGCTGCCCGGTGGCCTCATCACGAGTCTGAACCCAAGGATAAAAAGTGCAACCATAGCTTGAATCAATTCTTCTATCTTTTAGTGCATTTGCAGCAGATGTTGGATCGGTTCCAATTCTGCTGGTCTTGCTGCTATAGAATCTCTCATGAGCGGGAATGTAAACATTCGCCAAATCAATTAATGCAAGAGCATCGGCGCGCTCTTCACAAGTGTTGATCATATGGGTTGTTAGTTTATCTAACGTTACACCGGGAGCAGTTATCAAATTCATATCAATAAATTCGGGATCTGCAACCGTGTCGATGCCGCGCTTGATGGTGTGATAAATATAATTATTCAAATCAGTAGAGGTCGAAGACATTCCTCTATTATATAGAGGATCCGACTTCGTAATGTCCCATCCGTCTAGGCCGCCCCAGAATGGCGCGGTAAACCTATTATAACCAGCATTTAACGTAGTTGTATAAGAACTACCATTCCCGGCTGCTCTCGTGCCAGATACATAAACGCGGACACCATCAACAGTTTTGAGTTCGTCTAGTGAGAATGCATATGAGTAAGCCATAACTCCAGAAAGGCCGGAAGGAATCTGGCCGGCATAAGAGGTTGGATCATCCGGGAAACCATGATACGGAATTCTATGAAAATCAGGAACACTAACATCAAATCGGGTGTCGGTAGATGTACGCGTAGTTGACATTCCAAAATACGCCTCTGTTTGATCGCTAATGCCACCATCAGATGCCGACTGTCGGAGTCGAACTACTGGAAAGAGCATGGATCCAGATTTGGCGCCCTGGGTGATCGCTGCGCTACTGTGTGAGCCAGAAATGACAGCACTTAAGGTTGGTACCGACTGACTTACAAGTGATGGATTAGGCGTGTATATAAACCTATTCTTAATATCCCCATCATCATAGTTGCCCGTGACGTGAAGCGCATCGGCCCACTTGGGCGGCCCTAGATAGCCAAACGGTAGAAGGGCGGCATCAGTTGCGCCAGCTTCAACGTTAGAGTTCATATCGACTCTGACATATTTAGACCGGTTGGGATATTCACCATACAGCTTTAATCTCTTGGCGCTTGTATCCCATTGGTAGAACTGATCTCCCATTCTACGTGAAATGAAATCGGGAGATGTGGGATCTAGCGTGAGATTATCAAATCTTTCCATAACCTCCACAGCATTATCTGAGTCTGCAATATTTCTGATTACAACCGAAAACGTTCCATACTCAGTTGCATTTGATGTGGCTTGTCTAATTTTATCAATTGAAACCTTGCAACTCTTGTGTAGCCATTCGCCATGGCCTCGGCCCTTCAAGCGGAAAAGTTTCTGTTGTGTATCCGCTGTATAGCTTGCTGTGTTGTTTGAAACATCTTGTCCAACGAACCAACCAGCAACTGCCTCGCGAGATGCCTGTTTCATCTTATGGGGCCCGATGCCAGCGCCGGTGGTCACACCAAGACCACCATTATATGCTATGGGAGAAATAACCCCTGCGCCAGCAACGCCAACGCAACTATTATCACGGAAGAACTGTTCATAAGTTTCCCCTAACCAATAATCTTTTGCGGAAGCCGTGGAATAAAACTCGCCAGGAGTTCCAACTAGTTGTGGATTTGTGTTAAATGCCTTTCTAATAAAGGTGTCGGCCGAGTCATCAAGGCTAAATTTAACCGTTTCTTGACCTCCTTGTGCTCCGGAAACAATTATAGCCAACAAGTTACTAGAATCAGTATTAATAAATTTGCTAATACCCGCGGCGTGATGAGCAGTGGCCGGGTTTGGCCCAACAACTCCAGTTAAAACAATTGAACAGGATTTGTTAAGATAAAAAATAGCAGCAAGTGAGCCGGTTCCGACCTGCATATTGGTCGACTGATTGCCCGTAGGAAAGAACCATAATCCATATGCTCCCCCATTTTCGCCGGAACTGGTGCCGGGATTTTTAACCGTCTGCCATCCGGCAGTCCCCGCAGCAGTACCGTCATTGTTCGTATCTTGTTGACCAAGCAAGCGCATATAATGAATTGGGGCGACGTTGGGTCTTAAAAATGCCTTCGCTGCATATGTACCATACATTGGGGACTGGTAGTTTCCGTTGCGATAAATATCGCCACCGCCGAAGCCCGGGACCGTATCACCAAACACTTCGACAAATTCAGAAAATGATTCCACCTTTATAGGCTGCATTGCAAGGCCACGCCGAGAACGGCCAACAATTACTGGCCCAATCGCTTGTGGCGTTTTTGGAATAAAGGAGTTATCAATTTCGTTGATAAACACCCCAGGAGATACAAATTTAAAGTTTTTTACTGACATTCCATGTTTCCTCTCTTAAATAATGGGATTTAATTGCGGCTCAATCATAGTTTAAATAGTATTTTGAACTTCAAAAGGAGCCTGAACAGGGAAGAAAAGCGAACTTTCACTTCAGGATGTGATATTCATAATTCCGTCCACATCCTTAACAATTCCTTCTTGTGGGTATGTAATTTCCACAAGATTCTCGTCAACTCTCACAATTGGCCTATCATCGCTCCCACCTTCACCAATTAAATAGCCCAAAACCCTGATGTTAACCTCGGAAGTAAACATTCTTGTTTCCTCTTCGAGATTATCAACGTTATTGCTGTGTGTAAAGCCCTGATCTATGAATGCCTCGTATAAGTGCCCATTTCGCTTCATTATGAAAGAATTTATTTGTCCAGTTCTCGTCATAAATGGGGCGATTAAGTCATTCATCTGGGTTTGATATTCGGCCTTAATTACAATTTTATAATCTATATTCACGTATATGGGAATTGGAACAGACAAGCTTCGAACGACTACTCGTTTGTTAACTCTGGGATAATATCTCTGTTTAACGCCAGATGTACTTTGACGAATACCGGTTGCGGCAGCGAAATTTCTTGTTTTATCTTGTACAATTTTTCGTGCAATAACGAGGCGGCCTGTTCTTCCGTTTTTATCTTCAGAATATGTGTGCGCCTGATAGCCTCCTTTTTTTGCAGGATCTTTTGTAACACCGGTCCTCTCCACACTAACGGCCGGAAGCACCAAAGAGCCTCCATCATCTCTTAGATTTTTGTTGTGTTTAATTTGAAAAGAGCGCTCTGGGGTCTGCCAAAAAATTGGAACCTCTTTGTACCCATCATTTTTAAACACACTGAGTCTGAGGTCTTCTTTAAGCCAGGAAGTCATAGCGTAGTCTATGTTCTCTATTGTAGATGCAAGCATCCCTATGTCTTTTAGCTTAAAATTGCTTCCGGGGGGTAGCATTGCAAAATCAAATTCGTTAGGTAGCATCAAATAGTCCCTTTCTTGCTCTTCTGCATCTTGCAGAAATTTCAAAACCATAGTCGACTTGACCAAATAGTTTTGTGTCTTCTGATAGTTTAACTATCTCATAGTAATAACTCCCGTAGGCAACGAAATCGCCTTCGCGAACATACATGTTTTGATCTTCTTCTAATCTTCTCTTATGAAAATGAACATTGATCTCCCACGTTTTATCTAGGGCCATATTCGGAAGATAATCTGTAGAAAGTTCGGTGAACTCTACCATTGCATACACTCTAATTGGTGGTAAAAATGTTTTTTCAATCGCCTCCCCATATAAATCATGAAAGTTTGTTCTCTCAAGATCAACTGGAAAATATAATATTTGTTGGCCAATAATATTCTCAATTAATTCGTCATTAACTTGTTTAACAAGATCCCTTTCTTTCTTGCCAAAGAAAAGTGGAGGAGGCGGGTTATTTGGTTGTTTCCATTCGTTCGACATTGATTATTACCCCACAAATATTGGAAGTGGTGAATTTTTCAAAGCAGTCACCGCCGCATCCGTTATCTCTCCCTCGCTCTTGGCGATCTCGCTATATGTAATAGTATCAAGAATCTCCATCAATTTATCTCTAAGCTGCTGTTGCTCTTCTTTCGCTTGCGACAACAATTCGGCATGATTTAAAGTTACACTCTCACCTGGAATTGGCATTGTTGTAAATTTGCCTCTAATCTGGCCCAACATCTCTTTGCACACCGCAAGGGCGTATTTTCTAATCCATTGTTTTCCAATTGCATTAATTTTTTCATAAGGTAGATTATCGAATGGTATTGTGTTCATATTATTAATGCCATCTCTGCCATCCACATAATCTTCGTTCTTATCCCAAGCATTTACATTATCAACGTAGAACTGAACCCAAATTCGATCTGTCTCGTCAAATCCCCAATAACTTGGCGTTGGAAATAATCTTAAATTATTGTCCCTAATCTCATAAGCATAATGCGAGGTTCTAGTATAAATTGAATCTTCATACATTACTGCTTGCATCTTATTTTGCCAAGTCGGAATAATTTCAAATGTAGCATCATCAGAATACTGACCATATGTAGAATAGTTGCCTACGACGCCTAAACCACCATAATAGCCATAGAAGCGCCACATGGCACGCGGAGATTTATAAAATACTCTTGTAACAACAACGCGCGAATCTCCAACTTTTCCGGAATATGGGACCGCAGTTCCACCATCGTCTACTCCAGAGTTTGAAGCGCTTGTAATTATGTTTTGCAAGTCATAATCTTGAATATTAGTAATTGGTGAAAAAGATGCGGAATATTGTGGCACCGTGCCTCCGAATCCGGCAATTTGTGCAACGCTGTCACCAATATTTCTAGCATATGTAAACTGAAATCTTGGATACTTTAAATTAACACCAGTGGCGCCAGATGTTATTTGGCCTCTATGATCGAAGGATGCCGTCTGGTTACCAAGAACATTGGCAATAATATTTTTGCTCTGGTGTAAGTTAATAATGTAAGAGTATTCTAAAACCGACTCTTCATAGGCAGAATAGACATTTGCTGCCGTCAATTCAATATCAACAACATCGCCGCCAAGCTTCTTATATACATAATTTACTTGCAGCGCTGCGCCACTTAAAAAAGTAGCAGAGCCAGTATACGTTCCAAAGGGAACTGCGCCGGATACTTTGCTTATAGTTCCAGTAGATGGTAATATTACTGCACTGGTGGTTGTCTTAGGACTTAAATTCGTTGGCATTCAATAGATCTCCCGCTAGTTTAATTAGTTTACAAAAGAAGAAACCCCCAGCAGTACCGAGGGTTCTTTCTCTATTTTTCTCTAAAACGAAAATCTCAAAAAATTGGCGGCGGTATTTTTCGGTAAATTGCCCTTTTCAAAAAAAACCCCCCAACCGAATTGGAAGGGGGGAATAAAATACATTGTTTTGTTATATCAGATAATTATCCAGTAATTGTGATACCACCGGCGGCGCCTGTGATTCCATAGGCATAAAATCCGGTTCCATCGGCGTAGATCTCCACCTTGTCACCAACTTTGGCAGTATCGGCAATAAAGTTCACCTGATCGCCCGTAATTGCATTCTCTTCATCTTCGTTGCCCCCAGCGGAGCAGACTATTTTGCCAGCCATCTTATCGGCTGTTCCGCCGGCAATAATATATGCAGTAGTTGGATCTGTGCCCACGATAAACGTCCAATGACACCCGGCAACATCGGTGGCGGTGACAGAGGGGAGTGTTACAGTGAACCCTCCTGCGAGGTTTAACATAAAAACCTTTCCACTATCTGCTGTCGTCACAGTCTTGGTCGTAATTAGCGATTCAACCTTGAGTCTGTGGCTACTGTGGGTTGTTGATCCCCAATTAATGTCTCTTCCTAAACTTTCAAGAAGAGTTTGTACTCTCCTAAGACCTAATGCGCTCATGTTAAAATACCCTCCTACAATGAGTTATACGATTTTTCTTTATCACTTATATATAGTGTTCTAAAAAGGAAAACCCCCGCGGTTCGGGGGTTTTAATATTTAATTAATCAACTAAAACTTGTAACCAACGCAACTGCACTATTCGCATGTCTTATGAACCAGTGGCCAGTATAAATTAATTCAATCATGGCACCACGCTTTTCGGCATCAGCGAATCCTACAGTACGAGAATTTATATTAACATAAACGGCATTACCAACCCCCACACTGAGGCCACGGATGTTTACACCGGAGCCGGCATCAATCATAACTTCGGCCGCGGCATTACTATTTGAGACCAACATAAATGTAAACTGCATTCCCACTTCTGCGGTGGGGAGCGTCAATGTGAAGTTCCCGGCCGATGAAGCGTCGATCAAAACAGTTTTACCAGAATCAGCATTGGTGAAAGTGGTATCACTGGTCACTAACGAGGTCGGGGCATTGGCTGGGGAAAATTTTACTTTCTGGGCCTGAAATGCCACTTCCGTTATAAATTCATTCTGATTGTTGTTAATAAGAGTTTGCACTCTACGCATACCCAAGTTGCCTTTGCTACTCATTTGTTTATTTTTCCTTTTAGCGTTAGTTTAATCTTCATCAAGAGAAAGAAGTAATAAGCGCAACAGTGCTAATCGCATGTTTTAGAAACCATCGGTTCCCGATATAAAAAAGTTCAATCACGGCGCCGCGCTTTTCTGCGTCAGCAAATCCTACACTCTGGGCATTAATATTGACGAATGCCGCGTTACCAACACCGGTGCTCACTCCCCTGATTCCGTTTGATGTGCCGGAGTCAATTAAAAGTTCGGCTGCGGCATGACTATTTGAAACAAGCATAAAAGTAAAATGCATTCCGGTGACACCGGTAGGCAACGTCATTGTGATATTGCCGGAAGAACTATTGTCAATCAAAACAATTTTACCTGCTTGAGCAGCAGAAAAAGTGGTGTCGGTGGTCACTAATGACGAAGTTGGGTCCGCTGGATAAAATTTAACTTTCTTAACCTGCAACGCTGCTTGTGTTATTAGTTCGTTATTGTTATTGTTTATAAGATTCTGTATTCTTCTTGTACTTATGGCACTCATTGGTTCCCTCCTGTGTACTTGACATGATATATAGTATTGGGAAAACAAAAAACCCCCGCCGAAGCGAGGGTTTTAAGATTTAATCAATTAACGATTAGTTAATCAATCAGGTACCACCGGACTCACCGACAAGACCACGAATAAGGACCAAACCATACATATCAGGTCTGACCATCTTCTTGGCATATCGAGTCATGACACCCTTACGGGGCACGAAGTCCTCCGGTCCAAAGATGGTGGGAGTCGTCTGTAGCGGCACATAAGGTGCGTATACATAACCAGACTCTAGGAAACTAGAGCCGCGACGACCAACCAGAACAACGTTACGGAAGAAATAAGGATCTACAATAACATCGAACTTCTTGGTTAGAGAGCCAACCTTGACAGCACCGATAGAACCGGTCTCGTCATCAACAGTGACAGAGGCGCGGAAACCAGCCGTGAACTCAAGGATACCAGCAACTTCAGGTCCGCAGACGATGAAGTTGGCGCCACCACGAAGAGTCTTACGATGGATTACAGCGGAAACATCGTTGATGGTTTCAACGAGAGTCTCATACCACTCACTAACGGTACCGGTGAAGTCGGGCGCCTTTGCGGCTGCACCAACCTCACTACCAGTCGTGCGATCTACGAAGAGGCCCGGTGAACGTGACCAAAATTCCTTGGTCGACGCGCCGATGCACAGATCTTCGATGATCTCACGGTCAATCTCAAGAGCAATCTGCTCAGAGAGAATGCTGGTAAGCTCGACCTCGGCATCCAGGTTGTGATAGGCATTAAGATCCTGTCCCAATTCTGGCGTCCACTTGGCCTTCAGCTTCTTGGTGATCGCGGTGACAGCCACGGAATCGACCTTAATGTCGATCTCGGGGATGCTTTCGTTATTTTCAAGACCCCAAGAGGACTGTCCAATAACGGAACCAACAGAACCACCAGCGGCAAAGTCATCCGTCTGAGGAAACTTAACCGTGGTTGTAGCAGACAGTGACTCACTAAGCTGAACAGCCGAGCGACCACCACCGTAAGAAGCCAGAACGAAAATGGCCTGGGTCGTGCTAGAGCCGCTATATCGCGTTAGACGACGACACTGAACATCATCGAGATTGGACCCGCGGGTAAGACCAACACCACCAGAGAGAACTAGTGCTGTGAGGTTCTCAGTGTTGAATTGATCTAAGCCGTTAATAGCAGCTTGTAGGACGGCGACGTTCGTCGTCCCAGAAGTGAACTCCGGATCGTACTGAACAACTCTATCAAGCTCACCACCAGCACCGAAAGTACCAGAAAGAAGACCGGTCCACGTTAGGGTACCCGATCCAGTCGGTGAAGCATAACCGTTGTTCATGTTATAAGGGCCAAGCTCCGCGAAGGAACCCGTGATACGAATACCACCAGTAATCTCAGCACCGACCCGATCACCACCAAATAGTGACTTCTCGGAAACAGCACGGGGACCGCCATAACCATAACCTAGACGGGGAAGCCCCGCACCATTTGTTGAAGTGGTGAAATCTAGGAAGAAGATGAGCCCACTAGGCAGACTCATCGGCTGAACACTAACGAGATCGTTAGCGATCAGACTCGCGAAAACGCGACGGACAATGGGGAATGCGACGGCCGCGAAGCCCTCAACATCGCTACCCGCCATCGTGCTCGTCTCACGAAGAAGTTCCTTCGCCTGGTTTTCCAGTAGACGAGCCATATTCTGGCGCTTAGCGTCCTTCTCAATACCTTCCAAAAGGCCGGTCTTTTCCCATTTATTCAACAATGCGTTACCTTCGGCACGCATATCACGATTGACAATACCCTCTGTCAATCTTTCTACAATACTAGACATAATATAATCCTCCTTTTTAAATTATTTATTAGTTAATACCTGCTAGTTTTCTCATTCGCTCTGCGAATGGATCAGTTTTTTGTGTTTCTCTATGAGAAGCACGAATAGCAGAAGACGGACGGGTAATAGCTTCGCTTAGTGATTGAGGACGACGATTTGGTCGCGACTCCACCGCGCTTTCAAGCGTATTATATATTGTCTTCGCTTCTGCGACTGAACCAGCTTGGGAAATAGCTTCGACAATTCTTTTCTTTTGTCGCTCATTTAGGGAGGCATTTCTTAAAACACGGTTCGCGTAAAGCAACCGAGCATTAGAAAGATTTACAGTTTGTAAACTCTCCTTCAACTCACTAGTTGCTTTTTCATATTGTGAAAGCCGCTCTTTGAGTTGTTTATTTTCAAAAACCAACTCTTCTTGAGCTTTTTTCAAAGTCTCTAATTCTTCTTCAACATCGGTGCTGCGGCGCTGAGCAATTCCTTGCTCCATTTCTTGTTTAACCTGAAAATCAGGTCTGCCTGCCCAGCCCGATAAATCTGCGCCCAGATCAACAGTTAATTTTTCTGCAAGGGCGTCAATAAATTCTTCGGAAATTTCGATTTGTTCGGATGCCATTTCAGCGGCGTCCACGTCGGAGTCATCATCATCTTTTGCTCCCTCGCCTTCAAGGCTACTCATTGCCTTCACGTCCGCGTCTTCTTCTGCTGCGGACTCGACGCCGGATGCCTGTGCTTCGTCTATGGGAGCCTCTTCGGCGCCGGAAAGCATCTCTGCCAAATCTTCTTCGCTAAATTCTAAATCTTCTTCGATTTCTTTCTGAAGAGTTTCAACAGCTTCGCGGAGGGCGCCAAGATCAAGTGTAACTTCAACATTCTGGCCTTCGCCGGGGATGTTCTTTAGGTTCTTGCCTTCCATTCCGGCAAGATCGGCAGTAGAGCCAAAGGGAACGTCTTCAACATCTTCACTAATATCATCTTCCACTTCCTCCCCTAATGCGGGGGCAGCAGGCTCAGCGGCCATGTCAAGACCTTCGGCGCCTTCAGCGGGTTCGAGGCCCAAATCAAGATCTCCTAATCCTAAGTCTTCCTGTTCGAGAAGCTTTTCCAAAGTTTGACGCACTTCGTCGGAATATTTATCGATTACAACGGTTTCAGCGTTTTTTAACGCCGCTTCTCTCAAAGCTTTTGCATCAACAATCGCTTCTCTCAATAAACTTGACATATAGTTCTCCTAAAAAAACATTTTTTCACAGTAAATAGTGTTTAAGTTTCTAAAAAGAAACATTATTCCCACTCCACCGGGTATTCATACCCCTTGGGGCATTGAACCCGAATAGCAGTTGGTCGACCTTGTTCGTCAGGTGTTTCAAAATCCAACTGAATCCAGTTTGTTGTACCATCGGCGGCGGAATCAAATATACTATCTACTAATTTTATATTAACGGTAGTCCTATTTTCCATATACCACGAAGCTACCTTCAAAACCAAATTGGATCGCTCACTTAAATCCAAAGGCGCCAAATCAGACCAAGCTTGCGATAAATCAGATATTAAAGAAGATGTAGAGCCACGATTATCAATATAAAGCGTAACTTCCCCTAGTGCTTCTTCTTCTGTTCTCTCAAATACTATACATGCTGTGCTCATAAAAATCTCCTATTTAAAAAACGGATTCGCCGCCGCCCCAACCCCTATTGATTCTATAATAATATTTTACCCTTAACGAAGCAGTCAATGTAAGTCCCGCATTATCTCTTCCGGCCATGAAACCAAGTTTCATTATGGAGGCGCTAGGGCCTTTGATGGCGTCGGCCACCGCCACCTCGGCGGTCGCTTCAGTGCCGGCTGGTGCATTTCCAGAAATCCGCTGGTTCCATGTTGCATCGTGTTTTGGCTTGGTGTTGGATTGTGCCACGTCAAACAGGAAAGCTCCCCAAATTCCATTGGAACCATTATTCCCGGTACCGCCAGTCCAACTAAACGCTGTCTGACCAGGAGGACTTCCGATGGCCTTTTTTTGAGTACCGCTTTCGCCCATTCCTCCATACCAAGTCATTATAGATTGAAATTGTAAACCAGCAGAGCCCCAGCCAATATTGTCGTAGGGATCATTATGACCCCCATTCGCAGGAGAATTGACATTATTGGGGTTTGCAATTATGAAACCAGCATAAAAATTATCCGAACTGGTTATCGTATTGGTGGTGTCATATAAAAGTTTAACATCAACTGATTTAATGGTGCCACTTGGATATAGGGATCCACTTCCACAAAGTGGCAAAGTGGTATCAATCCACTGAGTTGACATTTCGCTCTCTGTGTCTGCGTCACTATTACCAGCAGAACAAGTAATCGCGGTGAACGAGCCAGAATCAGCCCAAACTAAAGTAGTGTAAGGGCCGGTGTTAGTTACTGAGCCGGTATAATGATATTCGACCCCGTAATTTGGATTAAATCGAATCCAACTGCTGCTTCCTATTGTTACTGTGGCGCTTGAACTTTGATTGGCGTCATCAGGATCAGAAGAACTAACAACCAACGTAGCAGTCCAATTTCCAGCAAATGGAAAAAGAACCGTATCAAATGATGTACTAAGGAGATTAGAGCCGGTTAGCCAATAAGTTCTGTCGTTGCCTTGCGAATCAATTAGTGTCCATTCATACGTCAATGTGGTACTGTCGGTACCGCCCCCAGCAGTGCCAGTAAATTCAATGGGCCCCAAATATTCTTGCGCCTTATTACCACCAGCGCTGCAAGTGATGGGCGTTGCATTAGAAGAAGCAACTGGTAGGGTTCCATATTTCCAATTAAAATTAGCCATATTATTTTTAAATAGTTGATCGATTAAAAGATACGATCACCACCCCAGCTACCTCGATTAAATCGGTAATACAATTTTGTTCTTGCGGATGCAGTTAGTGTCAATCCCTCGTTGCCTCTTCCAGCAAAGGCGCCGAGATACATTATAGAAGCAGTTGGAAGCAGTATTCGATTCGCGTTAGAAGAAACCTGATCTTCTAAGGCTATACTGCCTGATACTCTTTGGGATTTTATATGCCTGAGCTTTGCCGTCACCCTTTGGGTATCAAATTGAAATGATGCATAAAGTCGATCTGGGCCCGTTTTTCCACTCTGCCAACTGAAGTTGCTGTTGGCAGCACCTCTTGAATATTTTTGAGTGCTGCTTTCCGCTGTTCCTCCATACCATGTCGCAACATACATCCCATCCATGGCAGCCCAATTTTCATTACCGAAACCGTCTATATCTGCGGGATTGGCGAGTACCCAGCCAGTATAAAACTCATCTGAAGTGGTTAACATACTACTAACGTCATATATAATTTTACAATCAACAGCGAGAAGTGTACCACTAGTATGAATACTCGCACTTCCTACGGTGGGCAACGTTGAATTAATCCACTGAATCGACATTTCAGATACATTATCTTTATCGGCAGGCGGAACAGAACAAGTGATGGATGTAAAACTTCCGGAGTCTTCCCA
>Ga0114899_1001006_pt1 | contig 17556 bp, 35 predicted proteins | sample MalvireepMed_215_FD_83497 | JGI IMG/M metagenome (GOLD analysis project Ga0114899, IMG submission 83497) | Marine viral communities from the Global Malaspina Expedition - Malaspina viral metaG DeepMed_215 | ecosystem: Environmental > Aquatic > Marine > Oceanic | place: Mediterranean Sea...
AAGATATATTTTTTAAAAATAATAATACATTAAATGCATATCTTAAAACTAGTTTTTATAAACCTAAAAAAATATATGAGGATGTAAATCTAGGATTATATAATCAACTAGATTTAAGCGCTTATAGCAAAGATATTTATACAAAAATAACCCTTGCAAGTTATATAGAAAATGACCCTGTAGAGGTTCATAGAAAAAAACTAGAAGAAATAACTAGAAAAAAACAAAAATTAATAATTGAATTGGAGGCATTACGAAATGAATAATTTAGTTACAAAGCTCAGTTCTATTGCAGCCTTAATAGGTGTTGTCGGGGCCATTGGCGCAGGCTTTGTACAATGGGGTAAAATCCAAGCAAAACTTATAGAGCTTGATAAAAGAAAACCGGTAATAAATCAAACAGTTGATTTAGGGCCAGTCAATGATAAAATTGCAAGTCTTGAAGTTGACTTAATAGATAGAATTGAAACTGTAGATGGTAAAATTGTAACAGTTGATTTAGTACCTATTAAAGAAGACATAACAGAATTAAAAAATAGGAAAGTTAATCTTAAACCTATTAATGATTCCATTAAACAATTAGAAGCTTCGGTTGCAGACTTAGGACAGAAAGTTGCAATTGTTGCAAAAGAAAATCAATTACAAGATGTTCTTATTGACGAAATTAAAGCAAAGTCTAGTAATCCATTAGCTAACTAAGGAGAGTAAAAATGCCTGATTATGGTGGACCCAAAGGATTCCAAGGTAAAAGTGAAAGCGGCAAAGGTAGTGGCGATAGTGCTAGAGAAGAGAGGATACGTAAAAACATAGTTAAGGTTAAACCTCTTGTACTTAAACCAAAGCCTAAACCGGATATGAGGGAAAAAGCAACTGCTACTAAACCATATAAATCACCTTCTTTACTTGAAAGACATCCGCCTCCTATTACTTCGCCAAAAAAAGATGTTAATTTAAAAGAAAACAAAGAAGATACTGTTAAGGCTATTTTAAGTAGTCTTGGTATAGACGACATAGACCCCAAATACTTAGATAATAAAACTTTATCTAAAACAATAAAATTAGGCGAAGAAATAGATGATACTATTGGATGGGGAAATTTGTACCAACTTAGCCGTTGGGGCCTTTTAGATAAATCAGCTAATATTGAGAAAGCGTGGGATACATATACAGCATCTCTTGAACTTACAGAAACTAAAAAGGACTGGGCAGCTAATCTTGAAAAAACGGGGGAAATTGGTAAAGGCTTTGCATATAAATTAAGTCTTGACCTTACAGAAGATGATGAGAACTTGAAAGCTTCTCTTAATAAAACGGGGAAAATTAGTGAATCCCTTAAATATGAAGCAGGTGTTAACCTTACAGAAAATGCTGAGAAATGGGTAGCAAATGCTAAACTAGTTTATGAATTTTAAAGGAGAGTAAAAATGGCCGAAAGAGGTAGATTTGGTAAATCGGCACAGCATTATGGCGGTGGCAAACAGGCTAGTGGTGATACTGCTAGAGAAAAGGCAATACGTAAAAACATAGTTAAGACTAAACCTAAAGAGGTAAAAGCTGTAACACCTAAAAGCGATGCAGGACGTTCTAGACCACCAATAGTAAAGAAAAAATTTGTAGACGTTGATGCCGAAAGAAAAGCCAAAAGAGCATTAATGGCAAAAGAATCTGCTATAAAAAAATCTCAAACAAAAGGTTTACAAGGAATAGATACGAATATAAGTAGGAGAATAAACAGACCTCTATTAGATAAATCATATGCAGACCCTTTAATAACTTTTTCTGTTCCACCATCACTTGAACCTACTTTTGAAGATGATACAGAGAAAAAAAAGATAAAAAAAATTGCCGATGAGACAACAAACATCTTTCAAAACCTATGGAATAAAATGGGGATAAACATTTATGATTTTCTTAGTACATCGGTGGGGGTAGAAAATGTTTATGTAACTAAGGCAGAAAAGAATATCATCGACTATGAGAATAAAGTTAGACTTAACTATCCGGTAACTGAATCCGAAACAGCTTCTTATGAAAACTCAAAAAATATAGTAGCAGAAGCTGAAAATTAAAGGAAAATAATATGGCCATAACAGCAACAAAAGACATGAAAAGGCAATTGATGCAAAACCCCCTAAACACCACACCGGAAATGGGGATGGAAGGCGGAGTAACTCGTCCACAAATGGTTTCTGATTTAGTATCGGCTATGAGGGATTTAGACTTCAGACAATTAATGGAACAATACGCTGCAATATCGGGACAAAGTGTTGGGGTTGACAAACCTTTAACTCAAAATATGATGGCAAAAGATATGCCAATATTGGGCCAACAATATGTTGCTCCTACGCAACCTATTAATACTCAGAATGGTGGAAATAAAACGGGTGTAAACCCCCAAGGAACGGACGTAACCCCTCAAGGAGTTGCGGCAAACCCATTAACAAACAATAATAAATTATATAATGTATAATGTCAGAAATTACAAATAAAGATAAATTAAATGTTAACGAACAAACTGAAGATTTGTTATCTTCACAAACTGTCTTTCCCGGTTTAAAAGGAGGGGAATATATAAGTAATGTAGTTGCACCTGTAACATCAGATGAAACTCTTGTTCCTCCCGATAGTCCAAAGTATTCTCTTGGTGGAAGGTGGAACGCAGGTCTTGATAATGAAAATTCTAGAAATTGGGACGAGGCATATAAAGTAATTGACGAGGCTAACGAAGAAGAAATTGAGTTAATTCTAGATAAATTTTTAGGATTAAAAAGTCTTCAATAGACTATTTAATTTTTTATCAAAATTAATTGAGTCAGACATACAATGTCTTACAACAGATGCTAATACGTGCTTATACGCAATGGTATCTAAAGCTTCGACAAGTTTCTTAGGGTCAACCCATTCGTGGTCCGTAATTAATTGACCATGATTATTAACAGACACACAAGTTTTAAAAAGGGGAGCAAGATTTTGCTTCCTTTTTTTATTGGGCTTTTTTCGCTGATTCATTTTTATTTTTTGAGTCAGCAGGTGCGGGCTGTAGTGTAACTAGTGTTCCAACTAGTTTAGCTACTTCTGAGTACGGTCTAGTCCCAAGATAATTTAATAAACTCTGTAAGTTTTCTTTTGATATAATATAGTTCATGTGTTCCTCCTTGATTTATTATATTGTAAAAAATAAGTTTTTGGCAAATTTATATTAATGAGTTTCACCATCTCATGTCTTTCTTGATTTTATTTCTCCGGCTATTGCACAATAGGCCGCCATATCAATATAGCTATCTTCGCTGACTTTTCCTAATTTAGTTCTGGCTATTTTTAATAGGGCCATCATTATTGCTACATCATGTGCATCAATGTCTGTATCGGTATATGCCGACCAAAGTTTTGCAATATTTGTATGGTTGATAACTTTATCACCATAATCTCTATTACGCTCACCTTCTACAAGTTCATTTGCTTTTTCTAAAAATAAATTACTTTTCATATTAAAATTCTACACTTAGATTAAATGATATTGTTCTTCGTAAACCCTTTCCCCTAAAAGGAAATACTTCATGCATTAACCATGCTGGAAATAAAAATATTTGTCCTACGTGTGGTTTAACAGGATATTTAAAATCAACAAATAATTGAGGAGTTCCATGTAGAAATTCTATCCATCCTGCCTGTTCACGCTCTGTATTATTCTCTATAGACTCTGGCATTTTAAGCCACCCTGCCGCAGACATCATTCCAAAATGCATATGCGGAGGATTAAAATCTCCTGCTATAGAGTTAACAATCCAACTGTTATGTAATAATACCTTCTTAATTCCCTTTTTAGATTTTTCTCTATCAAGTTTATCCCCGTCATTTAATTTTGTTTTGATATAAGTGTTAGCACAAATTCCTATCCAATTAAAAAGGCTTGGTAAGTTTTCGTGAGGCTTTGTTTGCCAAATATGTTGTTCAATTTTATGCTCCTGCTTGACATTTCCAACCAAATTATCTGACCAATCCAGTTGCTTAGATTTTTTATCACTCTTGGATATTTTATCTGCATATATGTTTAACATATCTATGTACGGTTTGGGTATTGCAAATTCCATTATCATAGGACTAAATGGCATATGAACTTTTCCTCTTAGTTTATAATCTTTATAATCCATAAATTAATTTAATTTATTTTTTCTTTGTTCTAAAAACTTACTAAAATCAACTTCATCACTTTTTCTGGGTTCTTTAGAATTATCATATATATCTTTTATTCCCTCATCAAAAACGAAATCTGGATTTTGTAAAGCAAGTCTCATCATTCCACGTGCGAGTGTCATTAATATTCCCATTTGTTCTGAATCAATTGGCTCATTAGATACACCACACGCAAAGCCTGTATCTGTTGGGGAAATATATATCATAATAGCTTTATTAAAGTCTACTTTTTTTTCTTTATCTTTTTTCATTTTCTTATTAAATCAAAAAAATGTTTTGCTCCTACTATAGCCAATGGCTCAACTTTATTCATTTTTATAATTCCAAGAGGTATTTGCTGTGTTTTTGAATTTTCATTTGCTTGTTTAATAATGTCATAAATACCCTTAAACGATTCTTTGTTTTTACATTCTATACAGTAGGGGATAAGCATTCGGGCTACATTTGATAGCTTAATGTCTGCACCACTCTCGCCCATAATGGCACAGGAAATATCATTATCCGTTAAAGTTTTGAATCCGGATAATAGTTCACTACGAACCCAATTTTGAAGTCTTCTTCCTTTTGCCTTTCCACTTTTAACTTTCATCTACTCTGGGATTATTTATTTCAGTGTACCATAACCATTTTGGATTTTTACCTTTTGATTGCTGTTGTGGTAAATACTTTAAATTATCACCCCAACATGGTTTCTTATAGGGACAAAATGAACAGGCGAAACTTAATACCCTATTACCGGTGGGTTTCTTGTAGAAAAATTCCTCTTCGTCAACAAAACATCTTTTAAAGGGTTTATTTTCCTTTAATTGTTTGATGTTATTTTTTGCTACTGTTAGGGCTTTTTCTTTGTGCTCCCCATCTTCAAGAGGAGTTTCTGTAATACACCATTCACCCGTTGATTTATTGATAACAACCCAACCGCCAAACGGAGTGTTATCCGCTTCATCATACAAATAACCTTGAATAACATAACCAAAGTTATCATTTTTAGCAATTTCATCAAAGCCCCCATTGTCTCCAAATTTATTTTCAAAGGCATATGGTGATGCAGATTTAATATCCCATATTTTTCCCCCAATTTTTGCGTCCATTGTGCCATGTATCTCATCCCCATTGTCTTTAATTTTTACTTTTTTTTGGATATCTTTAATTTCAATACCCGAAGATTTCATTATTATTACTGCTGCTGCCTCTATTAAGTCACCGAATAAATTTCTCATTTTAAAATTATAAGGTAATACTTCTCCCTCAACGCCATTTTTTTCCATTTGTAATTGGCATAAAGGTCTTCCTATATTAGACATTCTATAAGAAAATTCTTTTTTTCTTTTATCAGTAAATTGTTTTTTAAAAGCTTCCTTACACGCTTCCCCAAATTCTTCAATCAACTCGTCCGATACCTCGACAGAGGCTTTGTTAGCCTCTGCCAAGAACATCTGTACTTTTGAAAGTATCGCAGACATTAAGTTGCCAAAACTTGTTCGGGAGTTTCCTCAGTTTTAGGGGCCGTATCAACAGCTTCAACTACTTCAGAAGTACCCGAAATTGTTTCTGGGTTTTCACCACCCTCAGAATTACCTTGAGCTGATTTCCAAGATTCAATGACTTCAATATTTTCATCTTTTATGATTTGACTAAACATTTGCATTGTCTCAAAGTTATCTTTGGTAAATTCTACCTCTGCATCGTCTATACCAATGTCAGATATATAATAAACATTATTACCAGTCTTTTTTCTTTTAGTACCTAAAAGAAGATTGACGTTTTGAATTAGTTTATTACGGTTTTTTATACTTTTTACAACTTCATTAACAGGTCTAAAATTTGTTCCTGTAACTCGCCATAAAACTGGTAAATCTTTTAGAACAGTAGATTCACCCTCTCCCGTAACGGCATTCATATTTAATAATCCATACAATAAAGTATAGCATTTAATATCTTTTTGTCTCAATGCCTCTTCTTTAGAAACACTATTTAGTTCTTTAAAAGGAATCTTTCCACATTTAACTCCACCGTTAGAATCCAATGCTTCATCTTTCCAAGATTTGAAAATAATTGTTTTATTAGTATATTTATTTTCTTTTTGGTTATAGTCCATATATTGATAGGCTCTAATAAAAGGTCTTAGTTTGACAACTTCTCCCTTCTTGCTATAAACCTTCTTTTCAGATTCGGGGTCATAAATTGTATATGTTCCAGATTCCAATTTATTTCCGTCATCATCTTCTCCGGCTCTATTTATTGCCAGTCTTGGTATCAGGACTGAGCCTGACCCTCCGGCATCATCTTCTTGACCAGTAAGGCGCATAATATCGTCCTTAGACATGGTTTTGAAGCTTACTAAATCATTTACCATAAGTTTTACTCCATAGTTAATTGTTATATTCAAGATTATAGGTATTTTAATAGCACTGTCAAGCTATTAATTTTAGGTCTAACCAATTATTTCCCATTTTTATTTCTGTATTAAGTGGTATATTAAAGTTTATACCATAAATTTCTTTCAAAGAATCAATGACTTGAAGTGAGCCTTTACGCATCAACTCAACTACGATATCCTTTTCATCTGGGTGAACATCAGCTATTACAGAATCATGTACTGTATTAATTAGGATACTTTTAAGATTTTTGTCATCAAATAGTTTCTGTATATTAATACAAGCTAATGGTACAATGTCAGCAGTAGCAAATCCTTGGACTGGATAATTTTTTATTTGTGTGGCGTAACTTGAGCCACCCCAAGGTGTCCTTTCTGCTTTAGGGAAGGCATATTCTCTACCTGTAGGTAATGTTATAATTTTATAAGTAATCGCCTCATCTTGTAATTTTTCATGCCATTCAGTTATTTCTTTATATTTTTCCTTAAACGCATTATAATATTTTTTTTCATTGTCGGTTCCAGACATACCACCATAAAGAGGTTTAAAGGTATGTCCTTTTGCATCTTGACGAGATACCCCGATAACATCCGCAGTATATTTATGAACATCAATTCCATTCTTTATATCTTCCATGCCCTGTTTATCTTGTGCCAAAAACACTGCTATCCTAAATTCTAATTGTGAAAAGTCTACCTCAGCTACATTTCCATTTTTAAATCTGGAATCAATAACCTTTCTTATTGGGAAAGTTCCACCTCTAGGTTGATTTTGAAAATTTGGGTCTCGGCTTGACAGCCTTCCTGTGGCTGTAACACATTGCATAAATTTAGGATACAAAAATCCACTTTTTTTAGTATACTTTTTTATTCCGTCAACAAATGTAGAGAGATATGTTTCCAAAGCATTATATCTTATTATTTTCTTGACAAACTGTTTTAACTCCTCGTTATTAGCTGATACACGCTCCAGTGTAAATCTATCTGTTTTGAATCCACCATCGGAAACATCAGAAACAAACTGGGCTTTCGCATTAAAGCCTGCTTTTTTATCTGTATTTATATACACAACTCCTTCTGATTTACAATCAATACATTTTGACATATTTTTATAAGGGTCTCCATTAACTTTATATCTTTGAATATAACCACTTCCCCTACATTCCCCACATTGTGAGGCTTTTGTTTTATAAATGGGGACCAAATGCATTGTTAATACTTTTCTAAATTCAAGTTTTCTCATTCTAGGTCTTCGCTTAGGTTTTTTTGTATATTTATCAATACCAATATTAAATTCATTTGCCCAAGCTTTTTTGTCTCTAACCCTTTCCCCATAAATGAGCCACGATAACTGTTCTGGACTAGCGGGGTTTATCTTTGTATCCCCCATTTTATTATGTATTACCTCATCTATTTCTATACGTAACTTGTTATATTCATTTTGAAATTCTTGTTCTACTTTATCTAATTGATTTAAATTTATATGGATTCCATTATTTTCCATGCGAGTTAGAGTGTTACAAAATTCACACATCATCTTAACAGTTTTTAATAATCCCTTGTTGCGAGGCAATTTAAAATCTGACATTTGAGAATAAAATAGAGCTTTTGTCGATTTAACATCCTGTCTACCATAATGCTCAACAATTTGTATTGGGATTTCTTCAAAGGACGTGCCATTTTTCATGTAAGATTCAACTGTAGTTGATTTTTCTGTTAAGTTTCGTCTATAACAGCAGTCCTTTAGTTTTAAACTTTTTTTCAAACCTCTTGCTAAGACATATTCACCAATCATAGTATCATATATTTTTGATTTATATGAGAATCCAGCTTCATAAATCCAAGATAAGTCAAATTTTATATTATGTCCTACTAACAATGTAGTTTTATCTAATATATTTTGGACTTCTTCCACACAAGGTTTACCGTGATACTCATTGTGTTTAAAAAAGAAATATTTATCATTCATTCCTATACTTACAATAAAATTATTAGGATGCTTAGGAGATGGGTCATGCCTTTTTGTCCCGTCAACCTTTTGAAAAGATGTTTCTATGTCAAATACTGTAATCAATCTCTGTACCTAGATAATCCTGGTTCAATTTTAACCATTATTTTACCATGCCAACCAGTTATTTTGTTTTTACTAATAGATAAACTCCTGTCGCTTTCATTGCTGTACTCCGAATTAGGTTTATACCCTATACCAATAATTAAATCTGCTTCCGCAGCTTTACCCGTTCTACTGTTTTCCATCATGTCAAAAGTCATATCCCATTTACCAGATGCGTCAGCAGAGGCTTGCGATATTCCAATTAAAGAGCAGTCTCGTCTCTTAGCTATTTCACGTGCGCCTGTATAAATAGCTCTGAGTTTTTCATCACCTCTCAAAAATTTTCCATCAATATGTACTTTGTCCAGTTGGTCAATTACCAACACATCTGGCTTCTCTTTGGCTAGATATGAATCTATTTTTTCCAATGTCCAGTCAACTGTATCTAGTATTTGAATATTATTTTTTATTTTTTCCCACATACCACCTGCCTTTACAGGATTTTCTTTTATTTCATTAAATTTCATGCCAGTGTGTGCATTGATTAATCTCATTTGAGTCCGTATTGCCGGCTCTTCATTGATAAGAGCACACACCTTAGCCCCTTGTGTGGCAAAACCGTCCTGACCTGCGACCAAATTAACCCAGAATGCAGTCTTGCCACTTTCAGGTCTGGCAAAGATAATAATTAAATTACCCTCGCCAATTCCGTTTACCCGATTGCGTAAATCCGTTAAATTAAATTTCCATTTTGTATTATCTTTTAAATTCTCAATTAATTCAGATATATCTTTAGTGACATTTTCATACTCTTCCTTACTGACACCTTTTGATTCATCAATTAAATTTTGTATATCATTAAAGCCACTCTCACGTGTATTATTATATAGTTCAGTAGAAATAACAGCTATTTTTTTTGCTATATTTTGTCTATATAAAGATTCTAATATTGTACTAGCAATTTTTTTATTTGGTTTTTCTTTTTTTATATCTTCAAGCAAGTTAATAAAATTCTCCTTGGCAACTCTCGTCAACGCAGGGTTATAAACATCGGTATGCAAAGTTGCAACCTCATCAATACTTAAATTCCCATCCGACTGTTCATGCGCTTTTATAATTGTATCATATAAATTGCCTGTACCATTAGTGAACATTGTTTTAGAAACACGACCTTTATTCTTTTCATAAAAGTCTTTTTCTAGCAATAAATTTATAAGCTGTTTTTCAATCATACTATTTCAATTGTAGCTTTTTCAAAAATTTTTTTTATTGGCAGTATAACGCATTTAGAGCGCTTGCCATCGCCAACCATTCGTGTGTGCGTATCCTTATATTTTTTTACAATTTTTTTTAATCTGGATACCTCAAAAACAATCATGCAATGATTTTTCTGGCCTTTAGCCAATATATGTATCCAATAGTCAGATTTTGTAGCACTGATACCGCTAGGTTTTCCATTACATTCATATTCTAAAGCTATGTTACCAGTTTTATCCCACCAATCTCTCTCTGTTTTAATTTCTATTTTTTTATTTGCAAATATGTTAGATACTTGTTTTTCTCTAACTTGGCCATATTTTAAATCAATGTCAAATTTTTTATTCACTTTTATTACTTCTTTTTTTTATTTAGAGAGTGCGGGGCCCCTGCGGTATGTTTTTTTTATCATTTAATTTTAGGTGTGGTATTAAAAACATAGTATTTTTTGGGGTCTTCAATAATTTTATCACAGATATACCCTTGAATAGTCATAGGTGATTTATCAGAACGTCTTGGTTCATCATCTGCCATATCCTTTATGGCATCATATGGATGTCTAAAAAATTGTAATAATTTTGACATATGTAAATCTATAACATTCATAAAAGCACAATAATCTGTACCATTTTTCCCACCACCAAATATTTTAATTATTCGCAATGTTGGGAAATTGTCCTCCAATATATAGCCAAAATAAACATAATGTTTATTACCTTTAAATATAAGTCTTTCTGTTATGCCCATACGTCTATTTTCTTTTGGTTCAAATGGTCTCATTTTTTTTTGCACTCCGGTTGAAGTTTAATACACGCAATTTTATTTTCACGTTCCTTTTGTTTATCAGTTTTTTCTTGAATTTCGTTTATTTCAGAATTAGGAATATTTTTTGCTAAAGTCCATTGTTTAGTTTCTTCATATTTTGTTTGAGTACACCCAGTAAGCAAAAGCACTATAACCGCCAATAGTGTTAGTAACAAACTTAAAGTTAATACAAAGTTGTTAAATTTCATTTCTTTTTTCTCTTCCCTTTTCTTTTTATTCGTAAGCCTAAACGGATACGTCTTCTATTACGCCTCTTTTTAGAGCCAACTTTTCTACGTCCTTTATGCTTTTTTTTCTTTAATACTGCCTTGCTCATCTTTTACTTTTCTTTCTAACTCAACTATTTTATTTATATATACCTCATTTACGTTGACTAGATTTTGATTCAGTTGTCTCAGTCTACCATTAACTTTTTGATGGTCGTTTTCTATTTGTTCTAAGTTTTTTATTTCTGCCTCAGCATTGATGAGCCTACGCCTCGCCCAAACTGGAAGGTCGCTTAAATTTTGTGTCATTTTTACCTCTTCTTTTGGTTGTAATGTGGACGATATATGAGATAAATCTTCTGTTGAGGTTGCAATAGTCCAATCCTCTACTTTTAAGGCTCTATCAAGAATCATATACTCCCACGAAATTAATTTAAATTGATTATGTAAACAGTCTATAGTATTGCTTACGTCAAGTTCTCCGCAAGTATAAAAATCAAATTGAATCAATGCAGGGTCTTGCTCATCCCATACATGAAATGATACATGACTTGTTTTTATTAGACAACACCCTGTTAATCCCCTATTACCTCTATCTAAAACATAAGATAAAATAGGTTTCCTTTGAATTTTCATTCCATTAGATTTCACAAACCTAATTAGCCATGATTCCATAATTCCCACATCATTTCTTTGGGGGGGATTTTCTATTTTTGCTTTTACTATTAAATGTTTGTGTTGCATTCTTTTATATTTTATAAAGACTATACTTTAATGTAAGTTCGTCCCCTTTATAGATATGTCTTCTGGTTACTAACTCAAAAGTTTTAAATTTATCCGTCCCAAACCCTATAATTTTTTTACAATTAGGAATTGAAGCATGATTAATAAATCCCCCTAACGGAGTTCTAATAACTTCTCCGTCATTATAATATACTGAATTTTGTAAGGTTTGTTTTCCTTCAAGTTTAATATGGGAAACTCCTAAATTTTCGCCTATTTCTATATCCTTCGTAGCAAAAAGGCCAAGACCCTCAATGGGAGATTTTTTTATTGTAAGATTATCCGGCAAAGGTTTATATCTAGCCATTATAGTCTTCTTTTACACCCATTACACATACGATTGAATGGCCCGTCTGAGTAAAAATGTTTGCTACAAGTTATACAAGACTTTAAAACACAATCTTTTTTCTTTTTTTGAAAATGTCTATATTGGGAAGGAGAGCCTCTAGTCTCTGTACTATTTTTGGTCATTATTACTTTTACCACTTATTAAAAATTTGTCAAGGTGTTTTTCTCTAGCAACTCCATTATCTTTTTTTTAAACATTACGTCTAGCTGTTTTTCGTTATAATATTTTAAATCCTCATCGAGCATTTTAACCTCAGTATTTATGTAATATCTTAATTTATTGGCAATATCAAAAGCCTTAACTGTTGCGTCTCTATCCAATGCTACTATAATTTTTTTAAATCTTTCTTTTATTATCGGTATGTAGCTCTCCGGTAAACTCGTACCCATTAAGGCAATACCACAATATAAGTGAGATACAGCACAAGCACTAGCACAATCCTCAACAAGCACTCCGGTATCATCATTGCCACACATAAAGGGATAGCTTTTTTCTCCGTACATAAACCATTTGGGGTAGACCTCAGAATTTAACCCTCTCCCAACGGCCCCGATAATTTCCTTTCTTTTTTTTATTTAAAATACAATCCTGTGCTGTTTTACGTCATATTTCATATCAACAAAGCCTCTATTGTAGGCCTTCATGCAATTATTTTTTTTCATGTATTCAAGGCATTTTTCCGTTGACAACACAGTAACAAAATGCTCTGGAACTTTAAATCTCTTTTTATTTTCTGTATTTTCGGATAGTAGTTGTGATTCAACATCTTTTATAGTCATTTCTTTTTGTGTGGTCCCTCTTGCATTACAGGAGGCATGAAAGCAATACCACATAAGCTTACTTTGACTTTTTTTTATTGTTAGCGTATTTTGATTATTACAGAACGGGCAATCCATCCTAATATCAATCTCATCACCCGAAATTATACTTTCAATTATTGATAATTGTTTTTTGAAATTCATTAAAGACGTTATAAGTGTGTAATAAAAGGTCAAGCCATAGGGATATCTCCCACGCCAAAATGTTCAGTTTGTTCAAACTTACTCAATTAGCCTTTATGGCTTGACCAACTTACTTGGGCATGAGCTACGAGCTATCACCTTACCTTAGCTAAAAGAGGGCTACGGCTTATTACTCATGCTTTTATGCCGGATTAGTCGCTGTCCTAATCCGAACCTCAGTAAGTGGGTAGTTTAGGACTCTTGGTTCCATGAAATATTTCATGGTGTAATAGTCCTTCGGCATTACCCAAGCCGTAATTACTAGCAAATTTGGAATAACTCCCTATTTTTGCTAGTGGGGTTCGGGATAACTCCCTGTTCCCCAAAACTTTCATATTATCCCGTCTGCTCACTCGCTTGTTGATTTAATAATTCTTTGTCTAAAACTTTTATTATCTCATTAACATCATTATCATCTTTTTGGGTCCAAATTGATTTGTTGCTTTCGTAAATATCCTGTTTCCAAACATCACAAAATTTTTCTAATATTCTTTTTGCATTTTTCATTTTTCCTCCTTAGATTCAATAGTTTCTAAAAATATTCTTCGCAATCTCATGCCATTTTGTGTAAACTTAATGGTGTTACTTCTCTCGTCATGCTCATTTTTAACTAAGCGTATTAAATTAAATCGAGCACCAGTACCTTTAGGGTGTTCATAACTTGTATCCCATAACCGCTTAACACCCTTTGTAAGATAATTCATGTTTCGACTTAGACTTGCAGTATTCATTTTCCATCCAAAAAGTTGACTAACTTTACGTTTAATATTTGAGTAGGTCAACTCATGCTCTCTTAAATTACATATTGCAATCCAAACTAGAAGTAGTCTTGATGTAACTCCATTCTTACTTCCAGTTGTTTTATCAAAATCTAATTCGGACCATTCTTCTAAAGCTCGATAATTTAACATTTATTTATTTCTCCTTCCCAATTTTCTCTTGCATCTTTTATAATTGAACTAGAAGCTTTTATAAAAAAATCTTTTGGGCATACATTAAGTAGTTCTTTTATCTCTTCTAGTATATTGGGAAACTCTTTGTTAAATATTTCATCTGGTGAATGTAAAACTTTTTCAAGAGCGTCCAAATTATCCAGAGCGACTTGCGCAATTTTGTTATCTATTTCATCATGCATAATAAATTCTCTTTATGTTATTTAGCAACATAATTGTTGCCATATATTTAAATTATATACTATTCTTATTATTCTTCAAAGTCAAGATAATTAATGTTTATGATAAGATATATTTTTTATTCTTTGGTCCCAACACTTACGACAATCTAGGCATTTTCCATTTTGAAATTTTGCAATACACTCATGGCCAATAGCCTTTTTTTTATAATGCACGCTTGAGGTTAATTTAAATGACCTTGAAGGGTTCCCGTCAATCATGGTAGCTGATACCCTTACTGTTAAATTTTTTGGAAAATTCTTATGCATCTTTAAATAATCGGATACAATCTTGCCTTCCTTTGTAGGGAGCCAATGTTTTATTTTTGGTGTATTCTGGCAAATATTTACAATTTTTTTTAACGCCTCCATATTCTCTATATCACCAGAAGAGAACCATCTAAAATGAGTTTTACAATAACGATTGATTAAAAAAGACATAGCCTCAACAAACCTCCCATGCTTGAAGGCTTTAAAATTCTTTACTAATCCGGCATTAACGGAGGGATATAAAAAATTACCCTTCATAGCATAGCAGCTATGGCATATTGAACCCTTTATTTTCCTCAGTTTAGAGCCAGTTATGCATAATTGAGCGGGTGTATTGTAAGTAGGGCAGGGCATTTTGCCCGACCTTCCTAAAGTACCCGTTACTTTTAATGCTTCCGATAATTTCATTGAAAAAAAACTATTAATAGACACATTCCAATTAAACCTAATACGCCAATTATACCCTCAATAATTAGTCTTTTTTTTCTCTTTTTTTCTCGCACTTGATATTCCAATAAGTGATATAGTTCTGGATTATGGGGCATAAAAAACAATAAATATAATAAATATGATTACTAAAGCAAATTCTAGTAGCATTTTTTTCCTCTTGACAATATTTTAATTAAGCTGTAAAATTTATTTACCCCATTCGGGGGGCCATATAGCCATAAATATTTAACAAAACTCATAGTACAAAAAAAATAATATTATATACCAACATAAGGAGCAATATTGGGATAGCTGTTATTAATATTAAATTCCAATCAAACATATTTTTTAATAGACAACATAAGCAATTACGGAGACAATAATAATAGCAATTAAATTAACTATTATTATAGTATTTATAATTTTATCTCTTTTATTTGGCTTTAATTTTTGATTTTTATTTATTATCATTTTTTCTTTTAATTTTTTTTAAAATCATTGGAAGCAATATTCCTATTACACTATAGCCAATAATTATTATTACTAATATCCAGAAAATATAAATCCAATTGGCTACTTGCCATTCTAAATCAAACATTATGCTCTTCTCCTACACTCAAGACACATTCTATTATAAGGTCCTTCCGAATAATATGGCTTGTTGCACGTTAAACATTTTTTTAAAACACAGTCCACTTTTTTAACTTTCATGTGGCGTTGAAAACTATTCATAATTCCTTTCGGCATTTTTACACCTCGTTAAATAATATGTTGACCAACATATGATACTAAATAAATTAAACAAACAATAAATAAAACTTTTTTTGTAAAGGAAAATTTTTTATACTTTTTATAAAACTTTTCACCTAATAAAAATTTCATCATTTGTATTAACTAGTTCTTGTTTTTTCTAACTCTTCCTTATATAACTCTTCTAAATTATTTGGAGTACGACTATTATAAACTGATATTATATCCTCTTCAGTAAAAAGTAATTTAAGGCATTTTATATTATATTCCAAAGAGACATTCCAGTTTATGTGCCCTTCAATTTCAGTCATTTTTTTCTTCATCATTCCCATAATATTTTATCCTCTACTTTCCAATCATTGTTAATAAACAAAGTAAAATAATAAAAACAAGTAAATAAAATATTGTCATTAATATTTTTTCCTTTATCATTTTTAAGTTGCTCCTAATACTACTAATATATCTAGCGCTGGCTTAGAGCAACCATATAAACTTGATATCATCAACAGAACCATTACAACCATACCAAACATGGTTATAAAATAAATAAAGTCTTCAAATTTCATAAAATATCTCCGTTCCTTTTTTTGAATAAAAAAACTGGGTAAACAATACCATTGATTATAAATGGAGCGCTAGAATTAAACTTAAATTCTTTACAATGATTTAGTCCTGCCTCAGCCACCATTAAGAACCAGACCCGCTCCTTTTCATCTAGTTCATCAAAACTTGTACGCTGTTTTGTTTTTCTAAATCTCTTCCAAGTAGCTGAGGCGTACCAGACACAATTTCTAGCTATCTCTAAACGCCTCTTTTTTATTTCCTCAGTATATAGAGGCTTGTTAGCGATAACCTCTTGCCATATATTTGGTATGGGACTATTCATGAGTGTTACTTGAAGTTCTATCCCATACAATTCTAAATGATAATCTAAATATTCTAAACTCAACTAATATCATTTTTACCTTCCTTCGCTTTCTCTCTATTAATTTCTTTTAATTCTTTATGCGCTCTTATTAGAGATAGCGGGTTCAAATATTTGGAATAGCCTTGTTTACAATTATGTAAATATATTTTCCAGATATTCCGGATAGTAGATACAAAGCTTAAAATAGTTTTCTTATCGGCCTCAAGTATTTCTTTGAGTTTACTAATTGTATTCATAAATTCTATCTTTAAAGTTAAGTCAATTTGAAAAGGCTTGACTGTTGCCTTGTATTACTTTATATCATCTACATTGTATAATCAAGCATAAAAGTAATAAAATGCTTGAATTATCTAGTAATATTAGGGTAGTTTATTCAATCTTATTGTAGGGACTATAGCATTTTCGCCCTTACTGTACTCTACTAAAAATCTAATTTTACCCTTCTTAATATATTTCAATCTTGCCATTGGTATAGTTCTATAGCCCTTTTTATGTACATCAAAAACATTAAGAAATTCGTTAAGGTTAGATTTTTGGCCGTTCCCTTTTAATCTACATCTTTTGCCATGCTCATTGAAATAACTTTTACGAGATTTTAAATCACAGCGCATAATTCGTAACTCATTATTCTTTTTTCTAAATACCGCCCAAAATCTTTTTGTACCCAATATTCTTTTTAAAGCTAATGCTGAGGTACAAAGAAAATCATCCCAGACAAAGTTATTCTCATAATTCCTTTTTTTCATAGTATTTTATTTACTCCCGTTGATATCTCTTATTATTTCATTTTTAGACATGCCTAACCATTCTCTTAACAATAACATTTTACATAGCATATATAATTCGGATGGTGGTATTTCATATAAAATATGATTTTCTACATGATTTAAAACAAGTTCTTTGGTCTCCTCTTTGTGTTTCGGAAACTCATTAAAAACTTGATTTATTCTAAAGGTATTAAAT
>Ga0114899_1001007_pt1 | contig 17538 bp, 15 predicted proteins | sample MalvireepMed_215_FD_83497 | JGI IMG/M metagenome (GOLD analysis project Ga0114899, IMG submission 83497) | Marine viral communities from the Global Malaspina Expedition - Malaspina viral metaG DeepMed_215 | ecosystem: Environmental > Aquatic > Marine > Oceanic | place: Mediterranean Sea...
CTTTATAGGTCGATGGCTAAAAGTTGAAAACATTGCCCTCAAACAAGCATCTGGTGCTCAAAACAATCAGAATACGCGTAAAAGTCTCTTTGTAATTCCAACACGTAACCGAAAACAAAGCCAAAAATTATTAAACGTCATACTAAATTTGGATGATTTTCATTCAAAACTTAATAAGATCAATAAACGCTATATATTGAAAAATTGGCTTATGCTGATGTTTATTCCGTTATTTTTATCCATTTTATTATCTACAGCTTCAAACAGCTTTTACCCATTCTTAATACTATTATTAGGTCTTCCACTGTGGCCCTTAATATTTCTTCGCTGGAAAAATTTCGGTTATGCCATCGACGAAAAATTCGCTACATTCAGAAGTGGTTTTTTGGGGTTCAAAAGAATTACTTTTGCTTTATTTAAAGTACAACGAGTTGATTTTGTCCAATCTCCAATGCAACGACGTAAGAATCTCGCTACGTTAAAAATATATATGGCTTCCGATAGGATCACTATCCCTTATATACCGATTAATCACGCTCAACATTGGTTTGATAGAATCAGCTATCAAATTGAAACAACAAATGAAAATTGGTTTTAATAAATAACTTTAAGCAATTGATCTTTGATTCTCTGCGGTAACTTCTGTTGCGACTGTTGGATGCCTTCTTTAATTGCACAATATGTCGCATTAACATTAGCACTACCGTGACTTTTAATTACAATGCCGCGCAATCCAATCAAACAAGCACCATTATATTTTTCAGGATTGATTTCCTTTTTAAATGCGTTGATCACAGGTCGGGCTAAAAAACCACAGAATCGAGTCCAATTATTTTTTTCAAAGGCGATTTTAATTTTTGATGATAAATAATGACTTAATCCTTCAGAGGTTTTGAGTACATTATTACCAGTAAAACCGTCGGTAACAACAACTTGATAATCACCACTAAAAATTTGATTACCTTCAATAAAACCAACGTAATTAATTGAGTCTAATTTGGCGATCATATTTGATGCCCGGCCTAATACATTAGATCCTTTATTTTCCTCTTCGCCAATATTCAATAAGCCGACTTTTGGTTGTTTACTTTTATCTAAACATTTAGCGAGTTGATCACCCATAATTGCAAACTGGGTCAACCGCTTTTCGTCGCATTCAATATTAGCGCCTAGATCTAATAAATAAACGTGGTCATTTTTAAGGGTTGGTATTGCAGAAATTATTGCGGGGCGATCTATACCGGGTAACATTTTTAAAATAAAGCGAGATATTGCCATTAGCGCACCGGTATTTCCTGCGCTTATACAGGCATTTGCTTGTCCATCACGAACAGCCTCTAAAGCAAGACGCATCGAAGATGTTTTCTTATTTTTAAGTGCAATAGCCGTTGAGTCGGACATCAAAACATCATTATCTGATGCAATTATTCTGAGTCTATTATTATACTCGGTTCGATCTTTCAGCCTGATTTGATTGAGATATTTTTCTATTAGCTTTTTGTCACCAAAAAGTTGAAAGCTAACTTGAGGAAAATTTTGAAGTGCTTTTGATACTGCAGGGATTGTAACTGAGGGACCAAAATCGCCCCCCATACAATCTATCGCTATAATTAGTTTAGTCAAATTAAGCTTCTGTTAATCTGATTCAATAGTTAGGAAACTAAAGACTAAATAGTTTAAATAGTTTAAATAGTTTAAATAAGAAATTAAACTACTTTACGACCACGGTAAAAACCATCTTCAGTCATATTATGACGACGGTGTAATTCACCAGTTGTTTGATCTTCAGATAATGAAATCGTGTGATCAGTTAAAGCATCGTGTGAACGACGCATATCACGTCTTGAACGTGTCTTTTTACTCTTTTGAACTGCCATGGTATTACTCCTAACTTAGTTTCTTAAAATATGGTTTATTAAATATGTATTCTTAAAATCTATTTCTTCTTCAAACCGGTTAAAGCTGCAAATGGATTAGCCGCTTCAGCTTCTTTAGCAATTTCGGCTTCGTCTAGCTCACCGAAACTCATTTTCTGATTTAATTCATTATCCGGTTTATTAACCGCTATAGGAATCGCCAGTATTAATTCGTCTTCAATTACCCTTTTGATATCAAACAATCCATCTTCTATCAAAATAGGTTCATATTCTTCATCTACTTCAGCCATTTGACTTTCTTTGATAACAGTACAAAAGATCACTTTACTTTCAACTGAAAAATCAACTGCTTCAAAGCTGGTTTGACACTCAAGAGTCAAATTGGCCTTTATTTCCGCTTCTAACAAACACTGTTTGTTATGGTCATATCGACCTTCAACACGAACACTCACGGTACCATCATCATTGTAAAGCGCATCACAAAGCTGTGAGAAGTCTTTTACAGGCCAGTTAAATCTAATTTCGCCTTCTTTATTGGCAAATTTACGGGCGTGGATAATGTGGTTGTGCGTTGTTCCTGTCATAGGCGCGCGATTGTACTCAAATCAACTGTGAAACGCAAAAATATTTAGCTTTTTAAGTAAAATATGGCCTCATCAGGCTATTTGCCACTAAACAGGCAAGCTTATCGGCGTTTTACTGCTAATTTTGCTCGCTTAAAATGGCTAAATCTAAGTCGTAATTAGTCTTCTTCACCAATTAAGTCTTCAATTAACATGAGTGGCTCAATTTCTGGCCCCACAAGCTCCTCATCCCAATTGATACCTGCCATAACTTCATCATCATGCATTCCGTGTAGCCATGCGTCTATAAAATCGTTGAATCGAATAGGTGTTGGTTTATTGTCGGCCCAATCATCAATGCAAAGTTCTTGCGCTAACTTCTCGCTTGACCAAAATGGAATGACCTGTCGACTTTCAAAATCGTTAGAATCACAGCTCGCCCAACCTTCTTCGTTGCTGAGCCCCCAGATAATTTCATTGTCTAGTACTTCATCAATAAAGTTTTCATAGGTGTCTCTTGCTGATAATGGTTGTTTTTCGGTCATGCTGATGGGTGTCTCGCTAATTAATATGGAGCGAATTATATCTTTATTCGCTGGAATTAGGTATAGAGAGAGTGATTTAATTGACTCAAAATAGATTAGTACCAAAACATGATGTATTACCAGCCTAAACTATTTGGATTATGTATATGATTAACTTCAATTACCGGTAATATGTCACTAGACATCCAAGCAAGTCAAAAAACAAACAACAATAAGGAAATACTTAAATGGATAAATTTTATCAGACAACAATTAAACCGGCAGCTAAAAATATTAACAACCCTCAATTTAAAGATAAGCATCTACTTGAGTCGACTTCAAAACTCCCCTCAAAAGTAGACATGCGCTCAAAAATAAAGTCGCCAATTATCGACCAGGGAATTCTAAATTCTTGTTCCGCATGTGCCATATCGGTAGCGGTTGAACTACATTTGCAGAGTGAGAATAAATCATTTACAAATGACGGAAAGAAAAGCACCAATGCTTCTCCATTATTTATCTATTACAACGAACGTAAAATTGAAGGCGACCTAAATAAGAATACGGGCGTCCATATAGTACATGGATTTGATTCATTGGCAGATAATGGAACTTGTAGCGAAGCTTTGTGGCCTTATAATTGTCCGCCGATGCCAGAAGAAATTGTAAAGCTCTTCAAAGCCCAAGACGATGAAAAATTAATGATTGCTCTCAGTAAAGTTATGACCGAACATAACGCCGCTTTAGAAGCCGTACTCGCCGAAAAACCGTCATTGCCAGCACTTGAGCAAGCAAGCAAATTTAGGCCTCCGAAACATCATGAACTGTCAATATCAGAAGGCATTGATGAACTCCGATTGTGTTTATCCAAAGGTATTCCTTTCGTATTTGGAATTATAATACCAGACACGTTCTTTAATACACCGCCGACAGGTCTAATGGTGGTACCACCCAAAAATGAATTTAGAATCGGTGGTCATGCACTGGTCGCCGTTGGTTACGATGATTCAAAAGAAGCCTTTATAGTGAGAAATTCATATGGTAAATCTTTTGGAGAAAACGGTTATTGCTATATGCCTTATGATTTTATTACCGGTAGCTATGTAGCCAATGAAAAAGAAAGAAATAATGCTTTTGATTTCTGGTGTTTACTCGCTGACTAAATTTTTTAATCTATTGTTAACAGAAATTAGAATGACAGCCTCGCGCTATAGGGCGAGTCAAATTGTATTTACTCAGTTTCTGGCGCAATCGGTAAAAAGAATCGAAAAGTCGCACCTTGCCCTGATTCCGACTCTAAAATCAGTTCTCCACCGTGAAGTTCGATAATATCCTTACAGATGGCCAGCCCTAAACCAACTCCTCCTTCATTACGAGTGTTACTTCCGTCAACCTGAGTAAAAGATAAAAAGATATTTTCTTGCAAATCTTTTGCAACCCCTACACCTTTATCAACAACAGAAACTTCAACTTGCTGATTTTTAGTTTTAAGCAGTATTTTAGTTTCTAACGCTTGTGAAAATTTAATCGCATTATTTAGCAGGTTATGAACTACTTGGCGAATTCGCTTTTGATCGGCAAGAATTTTTAAATGTGTGTCACTTGACTCTATAACCAACGTCATCCCTTGTTCATCTGCAAGATGTTGAAGTAACCTTTTTTCTTGCTCGACTAAATTACAAATATCAAAAACGCTTCTTTTGAGTACATATTGATTGGTTTGTAAATGAGAAAAATCAAGCAAATCATCCACAATTGACTTAAGTTGTTTACCGCAAGAATTAATTGCATCAAGCGATTCTTGTGATTCTTTAGTTACGATCTCTTCAGGTGTCATTTGGAGTAATTCGCTTAAACCAATAATACCATTTAATGGCGTTCTTAATTCGTGCGATGTATTGGCTAAAAATTCATTTTTAAGTCGATCGAGCTCTGTCAGACGTAAATTTATCGCGACTTCTTTTTGATGTTTTCTATGGGTATGTAAGACATAAACTAATATCAACGATAAAATTACTAAACTATATATTGTATAGGCCCACCAGGTTTCCCAAGGTGCAGGTTCCATAGTAACAATAAGTGACTTACCTTCTTGATTCCAATACCCGTCCTCATTACTTGCCTTTACACGAAACGTGTAAGTACCGGCGTCTAGCTTTGTATAGGTGGCAAATCGTCTCTTTGCATCGGTATATATCCAATCCTCATCCCAGCCCTCCAACATATAAGCGTATTTACTTTCCATTGGGTCGATAAGGTTCAATGCCGCAAATTCAAACGACACTAGACTTTCTTTATAGGTAAGGATCAACTCTTCATGCACGTCGACGGCCTTGTTTAATTTGAACGTGGGCAAATTCAAATCGGCTTTTGAAGTATTTCCATTGATCATTACAGGCTGATTTAAAAGCAACAGGTCCGTCAGTACGACAGAAGGCTCTTTAAGGTTATCGACTATTTGATCCGGGAAGAAACGATTAAATCCATTGACACCACCGAAGAACAACTCGCCTGTATCGCTGCGAAAATGAGAGCCTACATTGAATTCATTACCTTGTAATCCACTCTCTGTTCCATAATTACGGAAAGTTTCAGTTTTGAGATCAAATTTTGATAATCCCTTGTTTGTACTTAACCACAGGTGTCCTTTTTCATCTTCTTCAATACCAAGAATAACGTCATTAGCCAATCCGTCAGACACTTTATAGTGAACAAAATCTTTTGTTCTGGAATTGTACTTATTTAAGCCTCTAAATGTGCCAATCCAAAAAGTACCGTTATTATCTATATGTAAAGCTGTAACAATATTATTACTCAGGCTTCGAGGATCAGAATTATCATGCTTAAAATGTTCGAAACGTCCACTTTCAGGGTCAAATCTGTTTAGTCCTTCATAAGTTCCTAACCAAAGCGCCCCGGAATTATCCTCATATATTGACCATACAGTATCATTGCTCAAGCTATTAATTTCTGAAGTTCTATACTTATAATGTTCGAATACCTTTAGTTTATCGTCGTATTTATTTAGTCCTCCACCATCGGTTCCAAACCACATATGCCCCTTTGAGTCTTCAAAGATGGTAGTAACGATATTACTACTCAAGCTATTTTGGTTAAATGGTTGATGGCGAAAGTGAACAAATTGCTCGCTATCTGGCTCAAGCTTATCCACCCCTCCACCATTGGTACCAATCCAGAGCGCGCCTTTTTTGTCTCCATAGATCGTCCAAATACCATTATGACTCAGACTATTATCATTTGAAGGATTATGAGTGAAATGCTTGAACTGTTTGCTTTTTGCATCATAACGATTTAATCCCCCCACAAATGTTCCTAGCCAAAGGTTTCTCTTGGCATCCTCATGGATTCCCATCACCACGTTTTGACTTAGGCTATGAGGGTCGGACGGTGTATTCTTGAAGTGTCCAAAGCGAGCTTGCGATGTATCATAACGATTAAGTCCACCTGTATAACTACCGACCCACAGAACATCTTGAGAATCCGAGTAAATCGCAGTAACTTTATTACCACTCAAGCTTTCTACATCAGAAGCTTTTGAATAGAAACTAGTGAAGCCATTAACATCTTTGTCAAATCGATTCAACCCATTATTGGTGCCGATCCACAATAATCCTTTTGTATCCTCCAAAATCGATAACACCATATCATCACTCAAACTATTTGAGCTTAATGTTTGATGACGATAGTGCGTAAAAAGTCGCTCTTTAGAATTATATTTATTAAGCCCAGCATCCGTACCAACCCATAATATGTCTTGGTTGTCTTTATAAATAACATTGATATTATCGTTACTTAGGCTATTAAGCACTGACTCATCATGGCGATGTTCAACAAACTCACCCGAATTGACATTTAGTTGATTTAACCCACCGCCTTGAGTTCCAATCCAGAGTTCTCCATTCCCCCCCTCATTAATAGAACTAACACTATTATGACTTAGTGATTCAGGAGCATTTTTATCTAGGAGGTAGTCTTCGAAACGATATTGCTGTTCGTTATATTTATATAGTCCACCGCCCTGAGTCCCAACCCAAAGTGAGCCTTGACTATCTTCAAATATAGATCTCACGATCTTATGACTTAAATTGTTTATCTCGATTTCTTCGTGTAGAAAATGGATAAAACTTTGTGTAGCGGTATCGTATTTATCCAGTCCACCGCCATTGGTACCCATCCAAAGATCGCCTTTGGAGTCTTGATAAATCAAGTTGACCCAATTATTAGAGAGCGAATTAGGATCAGCAGGGTCATGTCTAAATACCTTAAACTCGTAGCCATCATAGCGATTGAGGCCATCTTGAGTAGCTAGCCATAAAAAGCCCTGTCTGTCTTGGACGATACTATTAATAGTATTTTGTGACAGTCCTTGCTCATGTGAAATACGATCAAAACGCACTGACGATCCGGCCGCTGAGACAAAACAGGAAAACATGGAAGAAAAAAGTAAAAATACTGATATTATCAGATGCATATATCTATATGGTAACTTTATAAGTCAATCTTAAAAATGGGATAAGCTTATCCTAAACTGTGACTAAGTCACACAAAAATTTATTTAATCCTACGATTGATTTTTTATTACAAATAATCAATATCATTTGGCGAAAGGTATTTTAACCGCTATTATATTCTCTGATGTATTAAAACATCATTTAGTGCTAACTGTTTAGCTTAAAAAAATTAGCTAGACGAGCGGAAAAATTACAATTTTAAGGAGATCTTACTATGTCTAATGTGGACCAGTTACACGACGCAAAAGTATTACAAAAAGAAGAGTTAAGCGAAAACGAAGCTAAAGCTATCGAAAGTTTGTCACCCGATGAAGTTCAACAAATTACAGCCATTAGAACAAAAATGGACAATCATGATGACGACGATTGTCAGGTGGGTGTTATCTAGTGTCAACGAATTTTAATGAGCTCACTAATTTTGAGCGATTAAAAGCTAAGCTGCGCTTCATTAGCAAGAAAACTTTTAATGCGAGTGCAGCTTATCGCAACCATCCTCGGTTATCCGAAATATGCATTGAGCATATTTACCTTAATTACTGTACTTCACGAGATGCTGAATCATTGATGCAAGAGGCTATTCGTTGTGCCGAATTAATGATTGAGGATCCAGTATGTCCACCTCTAATTGCCTATATGCACGAACACCTTGAAGAGGAAGAAAACCACGATGAGTGGTGTGCCAGAGATCTAGAAGCGTTAGGGATGAGCCGTGAACAACTGGCCGCTCGTCTACCTTCTCCGCATATCACTGCAATGATTGGATCACAATATTATTTAATGCGTAACTGCCATCCAATTGCCCTACTAGGTCATTTTTTCTGTTTAGAAGCTCACCCTCCTACGGTAAAATTTGTCGAAGGTTTAATCCAAGATTCTGGGCTGCCTGCAGCTGGATTTGATTGCCTAATGGAACACGCAAAAGTTGATATGGAACACAAGCAAGATATTATCAACCTCATCAATAACCTGCCCTTAACAGAGCGACATCACGAAATTCTTTTTATGAGTGCTTTTCAAACGTTTCGTTATATGGCACTAATTGTAGAAGATTTTTGTAAATTACCGCCAGTAAGTGCCGCCCCAAAAAAAGTCGACAATAAAGAAAGCGAAATGGTGGTTAATAGTTAATCGCGATTTTTAATGGATAGAGTAAATATACTACTCTATCCATTTCCCGCTTCAGATAGATGGCTTAATCAGTATCATAATCAAAGTACTAAACGACTAATTCGTGATTGTTAACATCATCAGGTTCATTTCGTTCTGGCCTCAGTTTCAAATACCCCGCCGGATGTTTTTTAGCCTCCTGCATTGCTGGAATGTCACCTTTTAATGCCAATGACAGAATGCATTTACTAACATCTAAACAGAGTTTGCTGTCGATAAGTAGCTGTAATTGAGCGTCTAACTCTCGCTCGCTTAAGTTTTCGCCAGACTCTAGAATTTTGATCAGCAGCCGACCTCTTGAAATTGGCTCTTCGCATAAGCGGTAAATTAAAGCCGCCATTCCTTGCAATAGATGAACTGACTGAGTAGCAACAGAACGAGAGTCCATCACGATAATATTGTTTCCTTTATCAATCATAAATAAGACAGGGACTTTGTCACTTCGCCAAGACTCACACCACTCAGACATTTTTGTTTGCAGACGCTGATGTTTATCGGATTGATGATTAAATTCAGTTCCTAAGCTGTAGATACCTTTAGTTTTATTTTCAACATTGTCGAAAAAATAAGCGATGTCGAACAAATCCTGATTCAATAATGGATATACAAAATCATAAGTTTTAATTGGCTCAAATACCAACCCGTATTGATTCGGATTTTTGAAGTAAGGGCTAAACCTTGGGTAACGAATCCTAATCAATTCCTCACAAGGCGGTTGAAGGTGGAAGACTAGTGGTAACCACTGTGCCATTTCAATATACCACTGAGGGTCTTCTCCTGGAGCATTACACAACATATTCCAAAAGGCATTAACACCATAAGTACGACACCATTTAAGCGCAGCGATATTCATTACTGCTGTAGTGCCTTTTTTCACCAACCTTAAAAAATCATCATGCAAACTTTCAAAACCTGGTTGGATCCATTTAACGCCGGCACTGGCTAGTTTTTCAATATGTTGTTTCTTTAAATTGGATTTAGTTTCATAAAAAAGAGAATAATTTGCACCTTCAGCTAAACGAGGAAGCAGTGTTTTCATATATTCCATAGGAAGAATATTGTCGACGATCTCAAATTTATTTGTTTTATGTTGGTTTGATAATCCTTTAAATTCGCTTAACACATCATCTGCAGCTTTTGAGCGGTGAGTCATGCTTTTGCCGTTAAGACCACAAAAAGTGCAATGTTGCTTAGCACCCCACCAACAACCTCGAGAGGTTTCTACAACTAATCCGGGGTATACTGAATCTGATAAACCATAAGACTTAAGTCCATTAAAATAACTGTCATAAACCGGTACGCCCACCTTTTGCATGTTTTCGACAATAGCCCTAGGAGGAGTTTTTTCGGCAACTTGGTTGGTCAACAATATATTTGAATTCTGAGCAATTAAACCATCAGGTAGGTTGTAAGGAGAGTACTTAACTCCTTGTATTAGCTGGTCGATAATATTGCCGATAACTTCATCGCTTTCGCCGGAAAAGACATAATCTACCCATGAAAAAGAATCACTAATGGTCTGACCCATTGTACCCTCACAATTGGCTCCTCCCATCATGGTTATAATGTCAGGCCTTTTGCTTTTGATTATTCGTAATAACGCCAAAGATGCACAATTTTGCTGAAAGGTCGAGGTGCAACCAATTATTTTAGGATTATTTTCTAAAATCTTGCACGCAAGTTTTCCAATAAATGATTCAGCTTTCTCACGCACACGTAACAACTGCTTTTTGTGCTCAGAAGATATATCCGAAAATAAAGCAAAATAGGCTTCATCTTCATTTTTTTTATCTGGAAATGCTGACCGAGAAAACGTCCATTCACCAAATAGATGTTCATGATTACTGCTATCTATTACATCGTACTGATTTATACCAATTACTTCGGCAAACTCAAGATTTGCATAAAGTGATTCAACCTTATAACCATATTCTGAAATATAGGTTTCAAGTAAACCTAAGGCTAACGACGGTCGAGTCAGTGAGGAATATGGCATATTGACCAAGCAAATATCCGTACTCATATGATAGTGTTCTCCAAGTCATACCTTAAACATTAATAGATCTCGCTAATATTAAACTGACTTGCAGTTGACTACTAATGTTAATCCTATTTTTAAATACTTTAATACTCAAAATAACTCTCTCATCGCCATCCTGGCTGATACAATACCCAAAAATCAGAATATGATAGTTAAAGCCAATGCGACAAAGCGGACAAATAGTCGATAATAAAGCAAAAATTAACTGGAATGCACTACACCAGTTGTTGCCTTACCTCAAAAACTTCAGTGGGCGTATTTTAGTCGCTTTAACCTTTATGGTTGCAGCCAAGCTTTCGACCATTGCACTGCCCTTTTTGTTAAAGCTTATCGTAGATGGTTTAACCGAACCATCTGCAGCTAATAACACCGACTTTTTAACTAGCCTTCCTGTCTGGATGGTGACTCCACTGGCATTAGTTTTTGCGTATGGCTTTTTTCGATTTAGTACAGTGTTATTTGGTGAGTTGCGAGATACCGTATTTGGCCGGGTAACTGAGCGCGCAATCAGGCGTATTAGTCTCAAAGTATTTGAGCACCTTCATGCGCTCGACGTGGACTTCCATCTAAACCGTCGTACTGGCGGCCTAGCAAGGGACATAGAACGCGGTACTCATGGTATTAATTTTTTAATGCGGTTTATGATCTTTAATATTATTCCTACTCTGCTGGAAATTTCACTAGTAATCGGGATTTTATTGACTAACTATGGACTGGCTTTTGGCGCAACGACCTTTGGGGCTGTTGTGTTCTATATACTATTCTCCGTCAAAATGACTAACTGGCGTAATCAATATATTCGTGCGGCTAATGATGCTGATTCTCAGAGCAGTACTCGATCAATTGACAGCCTACTTAATTACGAAACGGTTAAATATTTCACTAACGAAAAATACGAAGCTAAACGCTATGACCAAGACCTTAAAACCTGGGAGTCTGCTAAACGCACTAACAGGCTTACTTTATTTGCACTTAATGGTGGTCAGGCTTTAATAATCAGTGCGGCTATCACTGCGTTAATGTATTTAGCAGTATCGCAAGTCAGTCAAAATAAAATGACAGTGGGTGATTTTGTTTTGATTAATGCCTTTATGATGCAACTTTTTATGCCACTTAACTTCCTTGGATTTGTTTATCGTGAAATACGAACTGCACTGATTAATATTGAAAAAATGTTCGACCTGCTGGCCCGACATCCCAAAATAAATGATCTTGATGGTGCCAATGAATTAAATCAATCTAATGGCACTATTTCTTTTGATAGTGTTCATTTTGGTTATGGTGTTGACCGAAAAATATTAAAAGGCATTAGCTTCAAAATTAAACCGAAACAAACTGTCGCGATTGTGGGTAGTAGTGGCGCAGGGAAATCTACCATAGCCAAACTAATGTTCCGTTTCTACGACCCAAATAATGGATGCATTAAAATTGGAGATCAAAATATATCCACCATTAGTCAGCATTCATTAAGAAAAGCTATTGGTATCGTGCCACAAGATACCGTTTTGTTTAACGACACGATATTTGAAAATATTCGCTATGGGAAACCTGGTTCGAATGAAGACGAAGTATTGGCCGCGATTAAAATGGCTCATCTCGATAAATTTATCGAGCAATTACCAGATGGCTTAGAAACTTTAGTCGGAGAGCGTGGCCTGAAACTCTCTGGCGGCGAAAAACAAAGAGTCGCGATAGCTAGAGCCTTATTAAAACGGCCACCAATCATGGTCTTTGATGAAGCTACTTCTTCGTTAGATAGCCGATCAGAAGCGGCTATTTTAGAGGCTATTCAAGAAATATCAGGTAATTATACTAGTCTGGTAATTGCTCATCGATTGTCAACAGTGATTAATGCCGATAATATTGTTGTACTTGAAAGTGGGAAAATTGCCGAACAAGGAACCCATGAAGAATTAATGCAACAAGCAGGTTTGTACGCAGAGTTATGGAGAGCACAGCAAAATACAGCCAAGCCAAGTTAAGCCAAGTTAAGCCAAGTTAAACCAAGTTAAACCAGCGTTAGGAATTTAAGACTATGTTTGAAATTATTTCACCAGATCAATATAAAGTGCTTCCATGGAAAAATGGTAAAGGCGAAACCATTGAGCTTGCAATTAACAATGGTGGCACCTTAGAAAACTTTGATTGGCGACTCAGTATTGCAAATGTTATTGAAGACGGCGAGTTTTCTGATTTTAGTGGTTACAACAGAAACTTGGTGTTAATTAAAGGCCAAGGCATTACCCTGCAACATGATGAACTATTGTATGACCGATTAGAACAGCAGCTTTCAGTGGCTACTTTTGATGGCGGCTTGAGAACCCAGGCTAGTTTAATTTCTGGTCCTATTACCGACTTCAACCTGATGACCAAATCAAATACTTATCACGGCAGTATTGATACATTTCCTGTTCAACAAGAAACTATTTTAAAAGCCGGTCATTTATGTTTTATATATGGCTTAGATGAAGATATAAAAATCGCTTCTCGTACTGAGCCTTTTGTTCAGATTGTCCCTGCGGGTCATTTAATAAAAATATCAGACCAAAACACGACAAAACTTACCGTTTCAGGTAAGAATATGATCATCGTTTATTTAACTCATATATAAGATTCTACTAACAAGCAATGAAAGCAAACATGCATAGCAATCAAATTATACTTGCCTCTTCATCTGTCTATAGAAAATCATTATTAGAACGGTTGAGATTTTCTTTTGAAACAACTAACCCTAATATAGATGAATTACCACAAGAAGATGAAACACCTCAATCACTAGTCAAACGCCTTTCGATTGAAAAAGCTAACATAGTAGCAAAACGAAACCCTGACAAATGGATAATTGGCAGTGATCAAGTAGCACATCAAAATGGAAGGGTTTTAGGTAAGCCTGGCAATCACTCAAAAGCATTTGAGCAACTCAAATTCTGCAATAGTAAAAAAGTAGAATTTATTACGGGTGTGGCATTAATTAATATTGAACAACAAGTAAACATGTATTCTCAGTCTAGCGTTAAGGTAAAATTTTTAGACTTGTCCGAACAACAATTGAATAATTACCTTAAAATAGATAAACCTTTTGACTGCGCCGGCAGTTTTAAAGTAGAGGCTATGGGGATTAGTTTATTTGAAGGGGTAGAATGTGACGATCCGACTAGTTTGGAGGGGCTACCTTTGATTACTGTTTGTAAACTTTTGCGTCAAGCTGGTATCGACCCACTATCAATGAAACACACAGTTTAAATAATAAACTTTTTTGGCTAATTTTGTTCTAACCAAGATTGTAAATAACAAACACGCTCAAGAGTAACAACCGGTTGGAACTCTGCTAGCTCAGTGAAGTTATTAGCGCCACTGGTCACTCCTACACAATCTACTGTTGCATTATTTGCCATTTTTAAGTCGTGCACACTATCACCGATGATTAATGTTTCAGATGCTGATATACCAGACTGATTTAATAATGAAGTAATCATTTCAGGGTGAGGTTTAGACTGAGCTTCATCGGCGCAAATGCTATAGTCAAAAAAGTCTAACAAGCCCACTTCATTTAACACTCTATCTAACCCTGCTCTTGCTTTACCCGTTGCAATAGCAACAACAATACCTTTTTCTTTTAGCCAGTTAAGCAATGATTTAGCTTCAGTAAATAAAGGAGACGGCGTAGGATCGCCTTCAACGTATTGGTATCGATAAATTTCAAATAGTTCTTGGCGTAGCTTTTCATCGGCTTGCGGAAAAAGTTTATCCATTACTGCCTGCATACTCAAGCCGATTATACTCTTGACTAATTTTTCACTCGGCTCGACTAGTTTGGCTTCTCTGGCTGTCGCTTGCATAGCAGAAACAATACGCGCTGTAGAATCCATCAAGGTGCCATCCCAGTCAAAAATGATAAATGAATACTTTTGCTTTAATAGACTCATTGTGGTTTATTACCTTCCTATATATTCTATTTACTTACGCTATTTATTTTGCTCTAAGTAATGAATTGTTTGATTCATTTTATCTGGTAACGGAGCTTCAAACGATATTGGCTCATCAGATTCTGGTGTTGTGAAAGTTAACTTTCTGGCGTGTAATAAAAATGTCTTCAAATTTAGATTTTTTAATAAATTTGAGTTTTGTTCTATATCGCTATATTTTGCATCGCCTAACAAAGCACAACCTGCATATTTAGCGTGAACTCTTATTTGATGGGTGCGTCCTGTTTTAGGCATGGCTTTGATCAAACTTAATCCGTTAAATTTCTTGAGACATTTAAACAAAGTTTCTGAAGCTTTACCTTGTTTGTCTACGGTGACGTATCGCTCGCCAGACGCAGGTTGATTTTTCTTTAAGGCCACGGTGATTCTATTGTAATCATTATTCCAATTACCCAACACTATCGCTATATATTCTTTTTTCATCGTTCGCGCGCGCAACTGATCTTGAAAGTGAATGAGGTAAGTCCTGCGCTTAGCGATCAATAAACAGCCAGAAGTATCTTTATCTAGCCTGTGAACCAACTCAAGAAATTTTTCTCTCGGTCGCAACGCTCTAAGCGCTTCAATGATACCAAACGACAAACCACTTCCACCATGTACTGCAATACCTGAAGGTTTATTAAGCAAAATATATTGATTGGTTTCATGAATAATTGATGATTCTAACTGCTGTACTTTATTTAGTTTTCCAATATCGACAGCAGTTTCATTAGCGCTAATTCTAATTGGAGGGATACGTAAGTTGTCGCCGGATTGGAGTTTATATTCAGCCTTAACGCGTTTTTTATTGATCCTAACTTCGCCTTTACGCAAGATCCGATATACCCTGCTTTTAGGAACGCCTTTTAATTGAGTGAATAAATAGTTATCGATCCTTTGACCATGATGATCTTCGTCGATCTCTCTGAATTGAACTTTATCGAAGTCTGACACGTATTAATATTTTTATCGGAAAACAGAAGTGAAAGAGATTATAACAGAAGCCCTAAATAATCGTCACAGTAGGATAGTATTAATTATTTATGACTTTGATTATCTAAGCTATTTTATCAAAATACTGGCTAAGGTGTGAGTCGACCTGCTGATTTAACCAGTGAGAAACACTTTGACCCTGTCTTTGTGCAGCCTTAATAACCTTATTTTGTTTGTCTGTTGTTAGACTAATAGAAAAATTCCCAATAAATGGTATTGGGTTGTTTCCAACATATTCTTTTTGAAAGGTTAAATATTCATCAATACAATTTTGAAAATTAATCTTGATGTCGGCCGCACTTTCTCCAGTAAATTCAATTAAGTCAATCGAATTCACTACTTCTCCTACTAATGTTTTGGACTCATCATCATAGTCGATTTGGCCAATAAAGCCTCTATAGATCAACATATCAAACCACCTACTGCTTCCATAAAATAGTTCAACTAACTGGCTAGTTAAACTAACAGGTTTAAACTAAATATAGCAGTCATAGCTTAAACTCACTGTTTAATTTAGAAACAAATCGTCATTAACCTTAATGGTTTTATCGTGTTCGCAAATAAACAACTTGAGAGCTGATCTTATTGAGCATTTAAATCTGATAATCTATAAAGCAAAATAGCGGTTTTTTGAAGATTCTTTTTCAAGCTGGCTAGATCAGCGACCTCTCTCTTGGTATGCCCGCCTTTCCCCATCATTCCCAATCCATCTAGCGCCATATCAACATGCTCTGCAGCAAATGAAATATCAGCAGCCCCTGCTCTGCTCGGATCAATTGCTTGAACAGCACCATAACCAAGCTCGTTGCTTATTTGACTGTATAAGCCTAACAATTTTGAATTACCGTCACTGGGTGCCATCGCTGGGTAACCTTGGTTAAAAGTTAATTCTGCCTGTGTATGGGGCAAACTAGTCGTCGTCAACTGCTGCATTTTCTGCTGCGCACTAATTAATTGGCTTGGCGACAAAGTTCTAATGTCTCCGCTAACAGTTACCTGTTTTGCTATCACATTATTTTTTCCAAAAGTATCGCCAGAAGTAGTTTGTTTTTGATAGTTAGTTCGAGTCCCTCCAACCATCAATCCAGGATTAAATGTTAAATATTGCTGTTTTGATAATGTTTGTCTAAATTCATTCAATATCCTAGCTGCCTCAAAAATAGCTCCGTACCCAATATCAGCTCTAAATATTTGTGATGAATGAGCAGGTTTCCCCGTCACTTTGAGCAACCAGCTTGAAGCGCCTCGACGCGAGGTGACTGCCGTTTTAATATCACCGTCACCATCTTCAAAACCTAAAGCAACATCTGCCCACTTAGCGGCATCAATAATCGCCTTTTTAGATTCAGATAAAGGTCTACCACTTGACTCTTCGTCTCCAGTCAACACAATCTTGATATTAACTTTATCTAACAAATTAAGTGTTTTTAGTGCTCGTAAAGCGTAAATAAGAATAACGTCGCCGCCTTTCATATCAGTTATTCCAGGACCAGCAATATGTGATTCGTCAATGAACTTAAACTTTTGAAATTCATCATCTTTTGAAAAAACAGTATCAAGGTGACCAATCAATAAAACTTTAGGCAGCTTGTTACGCTTTGAGTCAGTATCACCAAAAGAGGCATATAAATGTCCTGCGCGTTTAAACGAAGTTCCGTCAAGCCATTGAGTATTGAAACCGAGTGCATCTAACTCTAGTTGGAATAAATTGCCGACAGCCCTTACCCCGTCAAAATTCATGGTTCCGCTATTTATATTCACCGCTTTTTCAAGTAAGTCGATTGCTTTAGGCAAATCTTTATCAATTTGTTCAAGAATTGCTAACTCATTCTTAGACTGAATTGAATTTCTACTTTCGGCAAATAGTAGATTACAC
>Ga0114899_1001010_pt1 | contig 17522 bp, 17 predicted proteins | sample MalvireepMed_215_FD_83497 | JGI IMG/M metagenome (GOLD analysis project Ga0114899, IMG submission 83497) | Marine viral communities from the Global Malaspina Expedition - Malaspina viral metaG DeepMed_215 | ecosystem: Environmental > Aquatic > Marine > Oceanic | place: Mediterranean Sea...
CAAGGGCAGACGCCTTCGGCGTATAGAAATAAAAAATTAAAATGATTTAATTCGCTATTTTAAAACTCAAATGATGCGACTGAAATCTCTGGCGGCAGAGAATTTCGTTTCTGGTGCAACATCTTTTTAATATCATCACCAGATAACAAACGATTAATACAATTATTAAATATTTCATCGTTATCTTTAAAAGAGTGACTTTTTATCCTTACTTGATATTGGCTGCCCACTTCAATTCGGCCATAGATATTCATGTCCAATCCAGATAGCAGCTTTTGGTAAACGACTTTAGATAGCTTTTTGTCGAAAGTAAAAGCTGGCCCCCAGTATTGATATTCTGGGCGTAAATAGTTTTGGTGAAACTGAGGGGTAAAAAGTTGACCATCTATCTCTATTTTCTGCACGCTGCCAATTTCTAGGTTCAAGTGAGAGGGTTCTCCAATAAAAATTTCCAGTTCAGGATTTGAGTCAAGGTACTGAAGAGTGGAAATTAGATTGAAGCTCCCTATGGTTTTTTTATTTATTATCCCTGTTTCAAAAGAGAAACTTAACATACAAGTATCTTCAGATTTTTCGAAACGATAGTCGGGGGCGTTGCCGCAAGAAGTTAACATGATAGTACAGGCCATACTCAAAGGAAGTTTTAGTATGGCCGATGTGTTACTAAATAAGATCATTATTTTTAATGAGGACTTACTGGTCGTCAGATTTTTTGGCTAATTTTATTAGCTTATCTTTGTGTCTTGTGTAAAAGGCAAAGTTTCTATCGGATTTATTGGTAAGCTTTAAAGCAATATCTATTTGTTCAAGCGCTTTTCCTATATCACCATTCCACTCATAAGCATCGGCAAGGCTATCATGAGTGTTTGCCGACTCTGGGTAGGTATTAACATTATGCTTGAAAATATCGATCGCTTTTAGTGGGTCTCTCTTTTGGTATAAAAAATGATACCCAACGTCATTAGTAATACTTTCAGTTGGTTTGATCGGATAGCCAAACTGTTTGGTCAATGCTTGATAATGTTGCTTAATATCTTTTAATGGTTCTTCACCAATGGCTTCAAAATTCATATCCCAATTGGCATATAAACTTCGAAATGCTTTGAACTGTCCAATATATGGTGTGGTCATGTGAGTTTCAGTTTCATAAAGTTCACTATCATATTTGAATCCTTGAATATTTATTTGTTTGAGAGTTGCAGACAGCTCATCGAAACCTTCTCGCATTGGACCTTTTTCATTGCCTAAATTCATATATAAATAGTTATTGAGTGTTTTAGTTTTATTAAAGAATTCAATCGCGGGTTTAACACTGGCTTTGTCAGACCATTGCAGGCTTGGACTAAAAGCAATGTGTGCTTGAAATAATTGAGGTCGTGATTGAAGCGTGTGAATAACAAATAAGCCACCTAATGAATGACCTGTGATTATTTTATAATTCTCTGTACGGTACTTTGTATTGATGTATGGGATCAATTCAGCTTCAATAAAATCAAGGAATTTATCCGCGCCGCCACCAAATTCTTGATCACCTCGCTTTGTGGGGTATGGCGTTAAGTCTCTGCCTCTATCTGTATTGGCGATTCCGACGATGATTAACTCAGGCGCTAAAACATTCTTATTAATAAAGTCGAGCGTGCCTGAAGTATGAGTCATGTTTGAAGGGCCATCTAACAAATATAATACAGGGTAATTTTGAGCTTTGTTTGAGTCATAGCTTCTTGGCAATTGAATTATCAGCTTACGCTCTTCATTTAATATCTTTGAATATAAACTATCGTCAGTCGTCGACCGTTCATGACTTCGACTGAAGTTCGAAATAAACAATAGGCTAATAATTAACATGTGTGACAAGTATTTAAACATTGCGGCTTCCTTTTTATTATTGTGGTAATTAATTTTAAAATGTAATTTTCTATTCGTTCTTACTGGGTTTAATCGTAGGTTTAGCTGGCAGGTTTCACTACCGTTACTTTTTCAGCGCCAGCCAGTCTAGCTTGGTCTACAGCGGTAATTACAACGCCGGTATTCGCAGATTCGTGTGCGCGCACAATGACTAATGATTCAGGGCTAGCCGATCTGGCTGTTTCAACATTGGCTCTAATCGCATTCGGATCAACCAAACGTCCTGCAATTGAAACTTCGCTGGTATCACTAATATCGATCAAAATTGGAGCAGGGTTATCAATATCAGGTTTATCATCTTTATTTGCTGAAGGCCGCTGGATAACAATCCCGCTTTCTCTAACAAACGAGGTCGTCACGATAAAAAAGATCAGCATGATAAAAACAATATCTAACATCGGCGTCATATCAACTTCTGTTTCGGCGGTATCGTATTTATTTTTTCTACGCATTTTTTCCTCCTCAAACAATTAACAATCATAGCTGTGTTACGAGTTGCTTTTGTGGGCTACAAGTGTAACACTAAGGTTACCTTTGTTGTTAGGTGCTGTCAAATGGTAGCTCTTGTTTTTTAGGCAAATATAAGAAGGCAGCTGAGGGAGGTTAAATTGTCTACTCGTGTATAGCATGTCTGAATTCTTGCTAACCCTTTGATATTTAGGTAAATTAAAAAAACGGCTAATGTAGTCAATTTTTCAAAGATCTATTAAATACACTAGTGATGCGCTTAAAAAGCCTATAAAATCTTGATTCAATTAAATAAATTAACTTTGCAGTAATTTTAGTTCGGAAGTTCCCGGCGTTTACTGCAATGAAGAAGTGTTTTAGAGTAAAGGAAGTTATGAAGAGAATATTATTGATATCTTTCGTTTTGCTTTCGACATCTGCACTTGGAGTTAGTGTTCAACAATTTATTGGAAGTTATAGTGCGAACACGGTAAGCAATTATACGTTCACCATTATTCTCCACTCTGATATGTCTGCGAGAATTGAGAGTGTCATTTATCCAATTGAGTGTGATGACTGTAAGAAAAAGGTTTCGTCGACTATTGGGGAGTGGAGGCTTCAGAGTAGAAGAATAATCATTACCTTAAATGAAGGCGACGATTATGTTTTCAATATCACTAATGAAAGAGGTCTTTCATTAGAAAAGGCAAATTTATCCCCTAATGATAAGATGTTTAGTTTTGAATTCAAAAAGAAATAACCATTCAAAGCAGTAGATGAACTACTGCTTGAGGCGTTCAAGCGCAGCTACCTGTGAGATAGCTGCTCAAGCGCAAATCATTAAGGCGTGTAGTAAGTCGCCGCACCTGGTCCAACTGGCATGCCCAGCACGAAAACCCAAACATAAAACAAAATAGTCCAGACTAAAAAGAAGACCATGGAATAAGGTAGCATCATGGCAATTAAGGTTCCCATCCCCAAGTCTTTTTGATAACGCGCAGCAATCGCTAGAATCAAACCAAAGTAACTCATCATTGGAGTGATAACGTTTGAAACCGAGTCACCAATTCTATATGCCGCTTGAATAACTTCTGGTGCAAAACCAATCAACATTAACATTGGTACAAAGATAGGCGCGGTTACCGCCCATTGTGCTGAGGCACTGCCCAGGCTCAAGTTGATCATGGCGCACATGATGATAAATAGTACAAAAACTTCTGGGCCGTCGAGACCAAGGTACTGAAGTAATGCCGCACCTTTTACCGCAAGAACAGTCCCTAAATTAGTCCACTTAAAGAAAGCAACAAACTGGGCCGCGAAGAAAATCAAAGTGATGTAAAGGCCAAGGCTACTAATGCTTTTTGCCATGGCGTCAATGACATCGCGGTCATTTTTCATGGTGCCGGCAACTTTACCGTAAACAAAACCAACAATGGCAAAAGAGAAAAAGATAAAAACCACAATGCCTTTCAGGAAAGGGGAGCCGCCGATTGAGCCTGTTTCAGGATGCAATAAAATACCGAAACCCGGTAAATCAACTCCTGGTGTTACCGTCATGCCTATGACAAGTGCTACCACTAAAAATGCAATACCCGCAGATTTTAACCCTTTCATCTCTTGAGCTGTCGGCGCGTCCATTTTTTGCTCGCCTAGGTCAATTGATGCTTGGTCATTATTGTATTCACCAAGACGAGGCTCAACTATTTTTTCAGTGACCCATGCGCCAGCAATGGTAATTACTAATGTACTGATGACCATAAAGTACCAGTTAACTTCTGGGCCGACTTGGTATTCTGGGTTTAACAAATGCGCTGCTGATTCAGTGATCCCTGATAATAATGGATCAACCGTACCTAATAAGATATTGGCGCTGTATCCACCTGATACTCCTGCGAACGCAGCCGCAAGACCAGCTAAAGGGTGTCGCCCAAGCGAGTGGAATATCATTGCTGCTAATGGGATTAGAACAACATAACCGAGTTCGGAAGCTGTATTTGAAACAATCGCAGCAAAAACGATAGTTACCGTTACCATTCTTCTTGAAGCGCCCATAACTAGTGCTCGCATTGCTGTTGAGAGCATACCTGAATGCTCAGCGACCGCCACACCTAGCATCGCGACCAATACGGTACCCAATGGTGCAAAACCGGTAAAGTTGGTGACAAGGCCAGTGACAATGCGTTGTAGCCCTTCAGCATTCATCAATGAGACCACTTGAATCATGCCATCTGCGGCACGCCCTGCGCTCCCCTCCGGACGAGGGTCAGCTACGCTAACATCAAAATAGCCCAATACACCGCTTAACAAAACGATTGCGGTCGCAAACATGGCAAATAACGTTACCGGGTGGGGGAGAAGGTTTCCTAACCATTCGACCGTTGAGAGAAAGCGATTAAACCAGCCCGTGTTGGCGGTTTGTGTCATCGCATTAACATTGTTATTAGACAAGTTGAGCTCCTGCTTTTGGGTGAAAAAAGATGCAGTTTATAACGGTTGGCAAAGAATTTCGAGTTAACCTGGCGTAAGTAAGTCAGGTTAGGGCTGTTGAAAAGACCTTTGAGCCTGATGTTTTAGCGTTTAATTTAATTAACAGCTCTATATAATTAGTGTATAAATGCCGCCACAATTTGAATAAATTAAAGTAAATATGCCTATTTTAGTGCAATACCTACATGCCATTGGTTCCTTTCAAGGGTTATTGCTCGCAGGTCTTTTGATCTTTGGTTCTCAAAATACTAATGCCAGTCGTATTTTAGGCACTTGGTGTCTATTTCTTGCGCTAAGTTTTTTGGGGCCGTTTATTATTATGGACAGAGAAATGAATCTGTTCACTGGTTTGATTGGTTTTAACTCCTTTTTACCAGCTGCTTATGGCGCTTTTTTATATTTATACTGCCGGCACGCCATAGTTGATAGACCATTAGCACTAAAAGACCTATGGCATTTTGTGCCAATAACCAGTTGTTATTTACTTAATATTGATTTGTTAACTTCTAGTGCTGAGGTCAAGCTGGACGCAATTATTAATGGCCCTGAAAATTTAACTCCAATATTAATTGCTCAGTTGATTTTGTTTCTACAAGCTTTTATCTATTTTTGGTTTAGTGCTAAATTAATTAGGCGATATCAAAATCAAGCCAAAAATACCTTGTCTAATTTTAACCCTGATATTTTTGCTTGGTTATGGAAACTGCTTATATTAGATCTTGTTATTTGGACGCTAAAAGCTGCTGCTATTAATTCTGAGTATCGCTTTGCATACTCAACCGTCGCAGATGTATTGATCCTTGTATTAATCTATAGCATTGCATTGGCGCAATGGCGTGATCCCAGATTATTTAAAATTGATCAGTTAAAGCTTAGCTCTCAAAATAACGAAGAAGATTTACCTGCAGATCAGATCGAAAGTCAAAGTGAGCCAAATAAAGGTGACATTGAGTCCTCGGGTAAATCCACTGGTGCTTTAGATCCGAGTATCAGAAGCAGTTTACTAGAAGCGGTCAGATCGCATATGTCTGAAAAACAAGCCTACTTAGATAATCAACTAACTTTGACCCGTTTGGCCGAGGCCGTTGGCGTCAGTACTCACCATTTATCTGAGGTATTAAATCAACACGAAGGTAAAAACTTTTACCAGTTTGTAAATGAATATCGAATTGATTATATTTGCCAGCAGTTAAAGCACGACCAGTCGATTAAAATTTTAGAACTTGCAATGAGTGCAGGCTTCTCGTCTAAAAGTACTTTTAACGCAGTTTTCAAACAGTTTACCCATCTCACTCCCAGTCAGTATCGTAATCAATTAAGTTACCAATAAGCTAAACAAGTACAATTCGACCGAGTCGTACGTCCAGATCGTTAAGTCCAGACGCTTTGTACCTTATTAAATGTTGAAATGACATTCTGAATTCGATTGAAATTATTTAAAATTTAGAAGGGTGCGTAGAGTGATAGCAATACAATTATCAAGGTTGGAGATTGCCTTGAATCATGTTTTATCAAGTAAGAAATCGTTTTTAACAATGCCTTTTTTGACGGCTTTATTGTCAATGATAAGTATCGGTACATCAGCCTCATCGATACCGCTACAACAAGCAATCACAGCTTTTAATGATGGCTACTATCAGCAGGCCAAGGTAATACTAGATGATGAATTGTCATTAACGCCAAACAGCGAAAGAGTAAATCATTATCTCGGAAGAACGGCTTATTTACAGGCTGAATTGGACAAAGCCGAGACTTACTTTAAAACCGCGATCAAATTGAATGACCAATTATCGGATAACTTTTATTGGCTAGCGGTCACTTATGCCGCTCAATTTAAAGATGTTGGTTTTTTCAGTGCCAGTTCTCTCGCTGATCGATTTTTAGAGGCGGCTAAGCAAGCGGTCAAGTTAGCGCCTGACTCATTGCTAGCGCATGAAGGCTTGTTAAAGTTTTATATCGGTGCACCAGGCATTATTGGCGGCAGTATCAACAAGGCGAAAAAACGCGCCAAAATTATTGCCAATTTAAATACTGCGGCAGGACACTTTGCACTAGGCCGTATTCATTTTTATGAAGGTGATTTTCAATTAGCAGAAGTTCAAATTCGTAAAGCTCTAGCTATTGAGCCTAATCGAATGAGGTATGTTTTTGGTTTAGGCTATTTATTACGGGAAATGGATCGCCATTCTGAAGCAGTCGATGTATTCCTCAAAGTCAGTCAACTTCAAGCGATAGATCCTTTTGACCGTATTGATTTATGGAGAGCGAAGTATGAAACAGGTCGAGCTTCTTCTTTGTCTGGTGAGAAACTCGAATTGGGCAGACAGGCGCTTGTTAGCTATAAGAAGCGTAATGTCTCAAGTTCTAATCTAGATGGAGATGATTGGGCTCAAGCACGTTTAGTATCGATCTATCAGCATCAGGGAAAAAACAAACAGGCTAAAGAGTTATTAAGTAAATTATTGGCTGCCGATCCAGATAGTAAGCTCAAAAAGCTATTAAAAAAGCAGCTCAAACAACAGAGTGACAATTCTATTTAGCTGGCTTAAAGCTGTTGACTCAATACGTTAAGTGATTTTTAAAAGATGAATACAGGAAGATAAATAAATTATGAATGAAACGATTACGGCAGGGCAATTATTTGGCCTTGCAGGTCAAGCAGCCACTTATGGATGGCTGATATTGATTTTTTTACCCCGTAGGATAAAACCACTATTTTTTATTCCGCAATACCTGATACCAATAGGTTTAAGTTTGTTATACGCCGGTTTGGCTTTGACTTATTTGAATGCCGTTGAAGGTGGTTTTGGTTCAATTAATCAAGTGCGTACGCTTTTTAAAAATGATTTTGCTTTGCTAGCAGGTTGGGTTCATTACCTTGCTTTTGATTTATTCATTGGTGCTTGGATCGCTAAAAATGCTGATGAGATAAGTCTTTCTCGCTTAATTCAGGCGCCAATATTAGTTGCGACATTTATGTTTGGTCCGGTCGGCCTGGTTTTATTCATGTCTATACGAACAGCATTTATTAAAACTGAGGGCGTAAGATGAATTCTATAACTAATCTTTTTTCTAGCATTAAAAATAGCTTGCGGCTTTCGCCAGTTGAATATCCCCAACTTCATTTTGGATTAAGTCATCATTTTGACAATGACAGATTCAGCCGCGTTTGTTTGATGGCTGCTTTGTTTTCGCTTGCGATGTTGGCAATTATATTACCGGCTTATTACTTTGATAACCGAGTACTCAATGACGCGCCTATTTGGGCCAAGCCGATTAAGTTTAGTTTGGCTTTAGCATTGCATTTTTTAACACTGTTGATCCTGGCTCAGCAACTTGAAAGAAAAAGGCGCGCAGGACCTACCTTGACATTTTTTGCCTATGCCGGAGTTGCGTCAATGCTAGTTGAGATTATTTACATCACTATTCAAGCGTCTCGAGGGAGGCAGTCGCACTATAACCATGAAACCGGTTTGGAGGATTTAATGTACGGTGTTATGGGAATTGGTGCGGTATTTTTAGTATTGGCATCTTTTGTTCTTGGACTCATGATTTGGCGGTATGGAAAAAAAGAGGGGGCTGGGTTACGCCTCGGTTCTATTCTAGGCTTAATCTTGGGCTCTGCACTAACTTTACATTACGCAATGACAATGGCAAATATGCCTTCTGGTACCCATTTGGTAGGACAAGTTATCACATATGCAAAACTGCCAATTTTTGGCTGGTCGTTAGAAGTGGGAGACTTGCGTATTCCTCATTTTATAGCGACCCATATGATGCAAATACTGCCACTGGCAGGCTGGCTTTTGGATTGGCGTAAACTGCCTTCGAAATGGTTTGTTTCTCTATTGGCTATACTTTTGACTGGATGGAGCGCTTGGATATTTGTTTTGGCGCTGGAGGGGCAGCCTGCATTTTGATCTATATGGGGCAACCTATTGGTGGTAGCAACTAACTGAGCTTGTACTTTGGTTCAAAACCTTAGATTAATCGCAAGCTCAATTTTTCTGGTATTTTGCGGTGAAGCGATAAAACCATCACTTTGGGCGAAAGTTGTGTTGAAATATCTTTTATCTAATAAGTTGGTTATTTTTAGTTGATACTCGACGTCAATTGAACCACTCCATTGGTGTTGATATCGGGTGAATAAATCAACTCTGGTGTAGCCGTCACTAGAGTCAATATAGCCATTGCTATCAGGTTTATGTCGGGTATCGGAACGAGTCAGAGTATTTAAATAAATTGACCAGTGTTCTTTATTGATTTCTATACCAGCTTTTACTGTGTTATCTGCCATATAAGTTAATGGTTGATTGTTATTAATACTGCCATCGGAGGCGCTGTAAGCGATAAAACTGGTTATCTGAAAATCGTTAATATCAGTTAAATAATCTAGCTTAACAGTATAACCATCGCTTTTGGTCGTCCCGCTGTTTATGGGAATTTCAGCGGCTGAAATTGGAATGTCCCGAAAAAAACCATCAAATATTCCATCTTCTGGTTGACTAAAAACAGTGGGTACAATTTGTTGTTCAAGTGAATTATTATAATAATCAAGGAATAAACTTAGTTTAGAATTAATACTCCAGTTGATATTTATTTCTTTTGCATCTATTTCTTCTGGCTTTAAGTTGGGGTTAGGTAAATGCCAGAAAAATCCGATTAAGCCTGTCACATCACCGCCGAGTTCTGAATTATCATCTACCGGAAAAAAAGCGCCGTAATGTTGATAAGATACGTATGGAGAAGGCGCAAGATAACCGCTATTAAACAAGGTTTTAATAGTTACTTGATTGCTTGGTTTATATACCACAGCAATTCTAGGGTTAAATGTTGAACCGTATCGGGTGTTTTCGTCATAACGAGCGCCACTTGTGAGTGATAGTGTTTCTGAAAATGCATATTGCCACTGAATAAATAAAGCAGAGTTTTGATAATTGATATTAAAAAATGACTGGTAGATGGTCAGATCGTTTCCATCGACGTCTTCAACATTTGTACCGATATAATATAAGTCCTGTAGTTCTGCCGGTTTATTTGGATTGAAAGCAAAAGGAAGATCGCCGGATTTTGGCAATGCCGAAATATTTTCATGGGACATACCACCGATAATTTGATTAGTATCGTTCATTGTATAAGTGAATTGTTCTTCAAACTTTGTTGTAGAACTTTCAGCATATTTATATCCATTCTTGTATTGAGTAAAGGAATTAACGAACATTGAATCTGGATTTAATTCATAAGTAGAGTGTGAGAGTGATGTTTTGAAACTAAATTTCTTATCGGCGGTTTGATGTAAGTGTTCAGCAAAAATATTTTGAATCTGGGTTTTATAAATTGCACGCTTTACGTGTAAATTAAATTCTGGACTTAAGCCTGTAACTGAGCTGTGAGATTCCATTATGTCCGAAAAACCAAAATCAAACTGACCAAACTGTCCACTAAAATGAATGAAGTGTGATTCGGTCGGAGTCGCATAAGGCTCAACTCCAACGTCAAGAGTGATGCTGGGATCATTTAGAATTGGTGATACTTGAACTAATCCTTGGTTGATGTACTGATTATTGTACCAGGCATATTCCTCTGGATAAGATTTGGGTAGGTTATCTTCATCAGTTTGATAAAACTGAGCGGTCAACATCAAGTTGACCTCACTGTTATGATAACGGCCGTTGAATGAAGCTTCCTGAGTAGAGAAAGAGCCCGACGAAATAAATAACTCGGCGTATGTTTGAGCGTCAGAATTTTCAGCTTGACGAGTAATGATATTAATAATGCCACTTAAAGCATCTGCGCCGTATAGTGCAGATGCAGGTCCAAGCATCACTTCGACTCTTTCGGCATTAACCAAACTATAATTGGTGGCTATTGCATGGGGTGAGCCTGTTGGCGAGTTTACTCGATAGCCGTCGAGTAATACGACTAATTTTTCGTTGCCTGCGATACCTCTAATGGATAAGTAGTTATTGTATTCTCCAACCGATCGACTTTGGATTTCAATTTCAGGGATGTCTTCGAGTAATTGGGATAAATAGCGGTAACCTCTATTTTTAATTTGGGCACGGCTAAGGGCATAAATGGTGGCTGGTGCGTCAGATATCTTTTGGCTAGATTTAGTTGCTGTGGTGACTTCTGTATTTAATAAGTCCTTTAGAGACATCGCAAATATAGCTTTTACTAAGGCATCGTCATTCCTAGTATTTAGCGCCGAGGCATTAATGTTAGCGGACACCGTTAGTCCAAAACTCCCCCATAAAAGAGCTTTCTTTAAACCAACAAATACATCCTGTGTGGCCATTGAAGAAAATCAGCGAGAAAAATGATTATTATAAATATAGACTACTCAGAATAATCTCGTGTATAGGAATTTTGCCTATACGATGATTATAAGCATTTAGCACTATTTATGGCCTTGATTTCGATATTCATCGATAAACTCTAGGTGTCGCTATAAAAGCCTAGGTATAATGCCATATTTCCAGCTCTATAATTAACTATTATGACGATATTTGCTAAATTGGGCCTTAACAAAACCATTCAGGCCAACTTGGATAGTTTGGGATATAAAAAACCGACTGATATTCAGAGTAAATCAATCGGCGCAATTTTATCTGGCTCAGATACTTACGCGATAGCGCCAACAGGAACAGGCAAAACGGCTGCTTATTTATTGCCGATACTACAAGAACTGAGTCAGATTGATTTTAGTACCGAGCAAATACGTCCGATCAGGGCGTTGTTTTTAGTACCAACCCGAGAGCTCGCACAACAGGTCGAGCAATCAATCATGAAGTACGGCAAAGACCTAAGACTCCGCACCATTAGTGTTTTTGGCGGGATCAGAATTGAATCTCAAACTAAACGCTTTAAACGAGGCACTGACATTTTGGTGGCAACCCCAAAACGCTTAATCGATTTAATGAAAACCAAAGTTTTTAATCTAGCTGAAGTACAGCATTTCATTATGGATGAAGCTGATAGATTGGTTGGCATGGGTATAACTAGAGAGCTGGATAAAATTTTGGCCGCTTTGCCAAAGAAAAAACAAACCATTTTATTTTCAGCTACTGACTCAAAGACACTTAATCAATTTAGCCTTGATCATTTAGCCAATCAAAAAATAGTCAAAGCCGATGGTGAGCAACCAGCGTTGGATAAAATAAAACACACCATGTTCCGTTGTTATCGTGATGATAAAGATAAAAACTTGTTTAAACTTTTAGAGTTGCTTAATTGTGACCGAGCGTTAATTTTTATTCGCACAAAAAAGGACGTTGATGCATTAACGGAAAAACTTAATCAAAAAGGCTTTTCGAGTGAGGGTATTCATAACGAGATCCCTCTGAAAGAAAGAAAACTCAGTTTGGCAGGGTTTAAAAATAAGTCATTCAATTTTTTAATCGCGACTGACATCGCTTCGCGCGGATTGGATATAGACGATCTTTACTATGTGATTAATTATGACTTACCAACTAACTCCAATGACTATATTCACCGAGTTGGCCGAACGGCTCGCACCGGCGCATCAAAAAAGAATACCGCGCAAGAAGCAGCCAGAAAACAGCTAAGTCAAAAAGAAAGCGTATTGCCTGTATGGGCTGCTTCTAATGATAGTAAAAATACACCGTCTGATATTCGAGGTCATGCATATTCATTTGTGAGTCCAGAGCAAGAGCGTCTAGTTAGCAAAATAAGTGAGCTAGTCGGGAAAAAAATACAGTTAGAGAGAATTCCTTTCTAAATGAGGGAATGCACTCAGTGTGGTAAATGTTGCATTCAATACGCCGATGGCGGATTAGTTGCTACGGCGGCAGAAATTGAACGCTGGCAACAAAGTAAACCAGAGATCTATTCTTATGTACATGATGGACAAATTTGGATGGACCCAGATACAGGAACACGGCTAAAACACTGTCCTTGGTTGAAGCAAGATTTAGAATCAAAAAAATACAGTTGTTCAATTTATTTAGATAGACCAGAAGATTGTCGGCACTACCCGGTGACTATTGCCGAAATGATTAGAGATGGTTGTGAAATGATCGAAGCAAAAGATTTATTCAGGCCAAAAATGGCGCAAAGGAAGTTAGATATGTTGATGGCTGATAGCAGACCATCGGTTGACTATTAACTCGATTGTTTTTATAGGAATTAATTAATGAGTATTTTGTACCCAGTACTTCTAGCCGGGTTACCAATGTGTCTGCTAAGTTTTTTGCTAGTTTTTTGGGCGATTAAACACGACTATATATCCACCGAAGACGATAAAGCTAATTTAAAAAAGTTTAAACAAGCTTATAAACAAGATAAGTCAGCACATAATGTTAATCCGATCCATCAAAAATGGTTATTTTTTGGTGGCGGTTTTTACGGTTTAATGGCCTTTATTACTTATATTCACGTTGAAGTTATAGAGGTTTATGACTTTGTCGCGAGTTATACCACTTTCGCTAATTTCATTGACCAAATAACCATAGGTGCGTTGTTAGGGTTAATTTACGATTCACTTATTAATCTGATAGAAGCGTTTGTTTGGTTTACCTATTGGGATGATCATATTGATATGAAAAACCCATGGTATTGGTTACTAGCTGCTTATTTTGGCTATCAGGCAGGTACAAATTTAGCGCAGCGTTGGGTTAAGTCTAATGGCTTGGTTTTGCCCTGGGCCGTAAAAAATAAAGAATAGGAGCTTGTTAATGTCAAATTATTGGAAAAAATTTGATAAATACGGCAATGATAAAATAAAGCCTTGTTTGGCTAACTCTTCTAACTACATGAGTTATATTCTTGCTATTACTGAATCGACCGCTATTTTTGAGTCGACAAAAAAAGGAACTATCGCATTAGTATTGCTTGGCATTTTGTTTTGTGTGCCGATCGTTTTTTTCTTCAATGAGTATTTAAACTCAACGATTAGTTTTAAGACCATGCTAATCATTGCCGGCATTTTTTCTCTGTTAATTTGGTTTGGATACAAATTACGGATTTATACAACACGCCCTAAAATTTTTGATAAAACGAGAGGACTCTATCGAAATGGAGCAAAACAAATATCATTCGATGAAATTAGCCATATACAAGTCATAGGCTACTGGTCTAAAACTTCAATGACGAATTCAAGCTCAAGTTCAAGATACCGCCTCAGTCAAATTAACTTAGTTTTGAAAAATGCTGAAAGGGTGAATGTTGTCGCGCATACCGTGAGTGAATTATTAGAGTCTGAAGCCGGAAATTTGGCTGAATTTTTAGGGATTCAATGCGAGTGCCTTAAGGAAAACTCTCCTTATTCTGAGTCTATCCAAGCTAAAAAGGCGGCATAATCTTTATTTCTATCTATTGAGCAGAGCTAGCCAGTAACTGTTCCCTTAACCAGCGGTGAGTCTTATTTGTGTGCTGGCGTTCGTGCCAATAAAGATAGATTGAAAGTGGTTTTGTCTCGAAAGGAAGTGGCAAAACTTTCACATTGAAATGACTCGCTAAATAATCTGCAAAGCTCTGTGGAACCGAAAACAATAGTTGTGGATCGGTTAAAAAAGAAGGTATCTGCAAAAAGGTAGGTAAAGATAAAACAACATTTCTTGTTAATCCCAACTGCTCTAGTGCAGAATCTACTCTGCCACGCGTTTTTTCAGCAAAAGAAAATTTACCGTGGCGCATTGCAAGGTAAGTGTCGAGGTCTAATTGATTTTTTTTGACCGCGCACTTTTCACCAGCTACCACTACAAAACTTTCTTCTGCGACTTGTTTGCGATAAAGTCCTGCGCGCTGGTCTTCAAAGGCGGTTAACGCTAAGTCTACATTGGCATTGAGTACTTCGTCGATTACTCTGGGTGAACTGGTGCGAACTGCTAAGTGTAGTTTAGGCGCTAACTGTTGCAACCGATTCATTTGTTTACTGATAAAAATAATATCCATATCGGTGCCTGATACAACAAAGGTTTGGTCTATCTGTTCCGGTAGGATATCGTCGCTGTGCCAAAGATTATCTAGTTGAGGTAATAACTGATTGAGTTGTTGCAATAGGATCTGCGCCCTCGGGGTAAGTTGGTATTGATTAGCAGTTCGCACCATCAAAGGGTCATCAAAATCCAATTTTAATTTACTGAAAGCACGGCTCATCGCAGGTTGAGACAAACCCATTTTTCTCGCAGCTCGTGAAATGTTTTTTTCGATTAATAGCGCTTTTAATAAAGGCAATAGATTGAGGTCTGTATGCTTTAAAGTAGGACTTTTCATCTGATTTAGTATACGTAAAGTGAATAGTTAGTATTTAGTATATGCTATTTACGCATTTGTTTGTCGGGTATAAGCTAGGGCAACGAGTTTAGATAGTATCAATTTGGATTTTATATGCGCTTTTTACCCTTATTTGCCGCAATATTTGCTATTACCCCATTGGCAATCGACCTTTATTTACCTGCACTACCACGTTTAGCGGATTCACTAGGCACTAATATTCAGGTAATGCAAAATAGTTTGAGCCTTTATCTGATGGGTTACGCATTTGGTATGTTCGTATTCGGCCCAATGGCTGACCGATTTGGCAGAAGGCCACTATTATTATCCGGTTTAAGCGGTTTTGTTTTGTTCAGTTGGTTGTTATCTCAAACGGAATCGAGCGAAATGTTTCTTGTTTTAAGGTTCTTACAAGCCTTTGCTGGGGGCGCAGCTACCGTAGTTATTCCAGGCGCGATTAAACAACTATTTGGTAAAGACACTGCCAAAGGTCTCTCTTATGTCTCGATGATAATGATGGTCGCGCCGATGGTCGCGCCGGCGTTAGGGAGCTATCTGTTATTGGTTGGGGAGTGGACATTAATTTTCCAATTGCTAAGTGTTTATGCATTGTTGATGTTAATAATCGCTGCACTGTTTTTTCCAAAATTAGAACGCAGCCAACAAACAAATCAACAACAAAGCATCAGTAAAAATGAAAGTATCGTTAAATTAACTTTTGTTAGTAGTTATAAAAAAGTATTGAGTAGAAAAAGTATTCATTCTTATTTAGCCACATCGATGCTGGCCTCTTTGATTTTTTTTACTTACATCACCGCCGTACCATTTTTATACATACAAGTATTTGGGCTGAGCGAAATGACTTTTAGTTTGTTGTTTGGTTTAAACGTGGTGGGTTTACTGGTTGCTAATTTTATCAATACCAGATTAGTGCCTCGTTTCGGTTCAAAAGTGATCCTTTATGCTGCCGCTAAAATAGCATTTATTTTACTGAGTGGTTTGGTGTTAACCGTTGTTTTTGGATTAACTTATCAATGGGTAGTGGCACTATTAATACCAGCTATCGCGACTATGATGTTGATCAGCGTGAACTCAGACGCTTTAATTTTACAACAGTTCAGTCAGTTAGGTGGAACCGCCACAGCGGTTATTGGTACATTAAGATTTGGTTGTGGCGCGCTTGCGGGGCCTTTGTTAGCAGTGTTATTTGACGCTAGTGCTTTGCCGGTTGTAATGATCATGTTTGTCAGTATTGCTTTGTTGAACCTGGGGTTAATGACCTTGTCTAGAGAGGGATATTCAAAACAAGATATCGAAGGTTTTGAGCAATTGGTAGAAACGATAAAATGAATGCTTCTACCTTTAATAGAAATAAAGCCTTAGTAAAAAATTAGATAAAAATATTTTTTGAAATAACCGCTTGAGATATCGATTTTAGTCGATCGCGTTAAATTAACTAAAATCAGTTTTAGATCATGTTTATTGGTTAAAAATAGGTAATTAAATTTGAGTTTTTAAATATATAGACTAGTATTTAAGTATCAACTGGTTGTTGGTACTCAATTTATTTCCCCTTTCCAGAGTTTTTGCTCTGGATTTTTTTTGTCTGAAACACCAGTTTTTTAATCAAATAATGATTATCACTTAAGATGTTCCACACTCTATTCGTGAACAATATTTCATTTATTTTTATTCGAATTAAATGATCCTCCTGAGTGAAATAATAAATTCAAGCTGTTTTAAAAAAAGACCTTGTCAGTGCTTTGTCGATCAAGTAATTGACCACTTAGTAACTTGAACTATTAAGTTAAAAAATCTTTTATACACTATACTTTTGAGATAACAATGATTTGGAGGTTATTGTGGAAGCTCCTCTAATAATAGATATTCTTGAAGATAGTTGTTTATCGGTAGCCGCCGATAGTATGTTGTGTGACGCGATCCACTTGATGCACGAAAATAAGCAATCTTGTGTGATGATCACAGAAAATAATAAACCGATTGGGATCATTACTGAAAGTGATGCTGTGGGGCTATTGGCAGAGAGTTTTCAAGGGGTTAATTGGGATAACCTGCAAGTCGGACACTTAATGACTTCGCCGGTTATTGCGGCAAGCTTAGACTTAAATATATTAGAAGCTATCATTATCGCTCACGGAGGAAATATTCGGCATATACCTGTGACCGACGAAAAAGGTAATTTGCTTGGAGTGGCTAATCAAACTCAATTAGTTAAAGCTTTAGTCGCTTTTTGTCGTAGCGGAGATCTGTGGTAGTTCATTTTATATCTTTTAATTATCTTAAGAATTATTTTTAGCAGGCAAAATTCTAACAGGCAACTTCAATGTCAAAACTTCATCAGAATATTCTAAAAACAATCGGCAACACTCCTGTGGTAAAAATCAATAAACTCGCACCTGAAGGGATTAACCTTTACGTAAAAATTG
>Ga0114899_1001011_pt1 | contig 17518 bp, 17 predicted proteins | sample MalvireepMed_215_FD_83497 | JGI IMG/M metagenome (GOLD analysis project Ga0114899, IMG submission 83497) | Marine viral communities from the Global Malaspina Expedition - Malaspina viral metaG DeepMed_215 | ecosystem: Environmental > Aquatic > Marine > Oceanic | place: Mediterranean Sea...
ACATCGAACTCATTGGTTCTGGAGCAGTATTCTATGTCTTTCATGATACCGAATTTTGTGAGTCGCTTGGCGTGATTGCTTCGGCTGATGAAGTAGTAAGGGTCTTTACCCATCGACTGGAAAAGATAGAAGGCTGCAGTAGCTGCATCTGAATCGAATTCGGCTTGTTTCTTCAGGCCATCCAGAATGGCTCCGGCATAGAGGCTGTCTTCCAGGTTGAACTTTCCTTTCCATCCGGCACAGAAAAGCAAAATATCTCTGTTGGTATTTGAGAGGTGCCTGACAACGGCTTTCAAATTCAAAAATGCGCCAATGATTACTTCAGAGGCATCTTTGGAGAGATTCAGTGCCTGTGTGCCATTGGTGGTGGTGGTGGCAATTTTCTTTCCTTTCAGGTTTTTCTCCATATAATCGAAAGGGGAGTTGCCCAAATGAAACTGATCCAGCTTTTTGCCATCCCTTTCACCTGCCATTACATAGCCCTGAGCACCCAAAGCCTCGCACTCTTCAACTGTGGCTACGGGAGTAATGCTTGCAACGCCTGAACCCAGCCCGGCTACCATACAGGAGGTGGCTCTTAAAATATCTATGACCACAACGGTTTTGTCGGTTACATCGAATTGGTGGATGAGTTCAGGGGTGTAGCAAACGTCTATATTCATTAATGGAGGGGTATTTCTTAGGGTTTCGGATTATTATTTAGGGCCTGTTGTATCACAAAGGTCCTCCAATAACTGGCTATTGTTTCAATTATTATTTCTGAACAAAGGGTAATTTAACAATTTCGGCTTTCAGGCTTCTGTTGCGAACCAGAACATTAATTTCGGTGCCAACAGTGGCAAATTCTTTCTTCACATAAGCCAGTCCAATGCCGTAGCCCAGAGTCGGAGACATGGTGCCTGAAGTTACTTCACCGATAATATTTCCTTCCGCATCGGCCAGTTCATAATGGCTTCTTGGAATACCTTTATCAATCATTTTAAAGGCTACAAGCTTAGTGTCAACACCCTCTTCCTTGTCTTTCTTGATGCCTTCGCTGTTGGTGAATTCTTTGGTGAATTTGGTTACCCAACCCAGGCCGGCTGCGATTGGAGAAGTAGTGTCCGTAATGTCATTTCCATACAAGCAATAACCCATTTCAAGTCTCAGGGTGTCTCTTGCACCGAGTCCGATAGGTTTGATACCGAATTCTGCACCAGCTTCAAAAATCTGCTTCCATAAAGATTCAGCATGGTCGTTATCCACATAGATTTCGAAACCGCCAGCTCCAGTATAGCCAGTTGCCGAGATAATCACATAGTCAACTCCGGCCATTGGCCCAACTACGAAATTGTAGAATTTGATGGCTGAGAGATCAACTGAAGTGAGTTTTTGCAATGTCTCAACGGCTTTTGGTCCCTGTACCGCAAAGAGGGAGTGACTGTCAGAAACATCCTTCATGTTCACTCCTTTGGTATTGAATTGGCTGATCCAGTTCCAGTCTTTTTCAATGTTGGAGGCATTTACCACGAGCATATATTTGGTTTCGTTGAATCGGTAAACCAAAAGATCGTCAACAATACCGCCATCTTTGTTGGGCAGATAAGAATACTGAGCCTGACCATCAACCAGTTTAGAAGCGTCATTGCTGGTTACTCTTTGAATCAAATCCAGTGCATCAGGTCCATCAAGAACGAACTCGCCCATATGTGATACATCGAAGACACCAACTCCGTTTCTAACGGTGTTATGTTCTTCAATATCAGATGAATATCTTACCGGCATATTGAACCCGGCAAAAGGAACCATCTTGGCTCCAAGGCTTTCATGAAGGTCGTTTAATGCTACTTTTTTCAATTCCATTTCCATTCTTGTTTAGCTGGACAAAAGTAAGCATTGAGCTATAAAATTATCATGTGAACGACATTTATTATGAAGTCGATTCGCATCATGCAACTATATTTATTCTCCCCGCGTCTTTCACCTACCAAACCAAAATCAGGTCAGCAACATGTTTCAAAATTTCCTCAAAGTAACCGTTAGGAGCTTACTGAAGAGTAAGGTCTTCGTTTTCATTAATATTATTGGTCTAGGCCTGGCATTGGCCTGCTGTATTATCGCTTTCCTTAATTATAAGTTTGCCCAAAGCTTCGACAGACAGCATGAAAACTTCAATGAGCTATATGAAGTGTCGGTAAGGATAGATCAGAATGGGGCTCAGATTCCTTACGGATTTGCTCCGCTTCCACTGGGGCCTTCAATCAAGGCGGAAATACCGTCAATAGAACGGGTAAGTCGCTTTGAAAGAGCAGGTGTAACCATTAAAAGAGATGACAATGTCTTCAACAGGTCCATGGCCTTTGTAGATGAAGACTTCCTGGAGATGTTCACTTTCCCAATGCTATATGGTGATGCCGAGAGCTATCATGAGCTTTCTACTGTACTCATTTCAGACAGAGCAGCCATCTCACTTTTCGGTAAGGAAGACGCTGTTGGTGAAACCATCGAACTGGTGATTTCAGGCAAACCTAGCCTGTTTTTAACTGTCGGAGGAGTGTTTGAAGAACCTGGTCTCCAAAGCAGCATGCAGTTTCAGTTGCTGGCTGACTTCGAGAATTATTACAGAAACTTCAATATTGAAAAGGGTGACTGGAAGTCTTTTGTGGATGGCCTGTTCATTCAGACCAAAGATGCTTCTATTGTAGCCAACCTGCCTTCCATGCTTCAGAAATATGCTGCTGTGCAGGCGGAGGTAAGAAAAGACTTTCCGGCAAGTGGTTTCTGGGTTCAGCCTTTGAGTGAGTTGGCATTTGTTCAAAGAGATTACAATGGAACTGATCTTGGGAATGAAACCCTTCATCCTGCCCATATTTCAGCGCCAAATATCATGGCAATTCTTATCCTGCTGCTGGCTTGTTTCAACTTTACGAATACGGCTATTGCCATGTCTAATAAACGACTAAAAGAAATTGGTGTTAGAAAGACCGTTGGTGGTTCAAGAGCTCAGCTGGCTTTCCAGTTTTTGGGTGAAAACCTTGTGCTTTGCTTACTGGCTTTGGGAATGGGCTTATTGTTTTCTTTATGGCTGGTGCCAAAATACAATGGTATGTGGCCAAATGTGGATGTGAAGGTCACTTTGCTTGACAATCCGGGAATGATCATATTCTTGGTCTCTACCTTGTTGGGGACTGCCATTTTAGCTGGTGGTTACCCTGCCATTTTTGTAAGTAAATACAAGCCGGTTGCCATTCTCAGAGGTACACTTAAAGTAGGTTCATCCAGTATTCTTTCAAAGATTTTACTAGGCTTCCAGATGCTGATCTCCGTTATGGCATTGGTTTTTGGCTTTACCTTCCTCCAGAATTCCAATTTCCAGGAGGAACTCGATTTGGGTTATGAGAAACTAGGTGTTTTGATGGTTCCTTTGAATAATTCTCAAGAAGCAGAGCGCTTCAAGGCTGCTGTTCAGTCGAACTCAATAATTGAAAGCCTGGCAATTACCAATGAGCACGTAGGCTGGGGCGCTTATCAAAGAACAGTGAAAACAGAAGACAATGAGGCCCAGGTACTGGTGATGGATGTTGGGTTGAATTACCTTGAAACTATGAAATTCACCTTGCTCGATGGAAGGTCTTTCACTCCAGAGAACCAGGAGTCTGACAAGCAAAACAGCATTGTGATCAATGAAAAAATGGCTGCTCAATTTGGTTGGAAACAACCGGTTGGTCAGCGAATCACCATGAACGATACCTTGCAGTACACGGTGGTAGGTGTGCTGAAAGATTTTTACGCCTTTGGTGTCTGGGATTCCATAGACCCAACCATGTTCAAACTGAACGATGATAGCCGTCTCAGAATGCTCGTGGCTAAGGTGGATCCAAAACAGGAGTCGGAAATGAAGGATTACCTGGAAAAAACCTGGAGCGAGATTATCCCTAACAGACCAACGAATGTGGTTACCCATGAGGTCAGTGTTCTGGGTGAAGCCCGCGATGTGAATACCAATATCGTTCAGATGTTTCTGTTCCTTGCAGTGATTGCCGTTGTGCTTTCGGCCATTGGTTTGTTCACACTTGTTTCCATCAATATTCAGAGTAGAACCAAAGAAATTGGTATCAGAAAAGTATTGGGAGCCTCGATTGCCCGAATCACAACCCTGATCAACCGACCATTTCTGATCATAGTAGCTATTGCTTCAATTCTTGGAGGAGGAATCGGTATTTATGTTTCATCAGCCCTGATGAGCAGTATCTGGACCTACCATGTAACACCAGGAATTGTGAGTGCGCTGATTCCTATTCTGGTGATATTGCTGGTAGCCCTGGTTTCTATCTCCGGTAAAGTGATTAATGCGGCCAAAAGAAACCCAGTCGACTCATTGAGGTACGAATAGCAAGAATTGCATATTAAGCCTCAGTGCTAGAAAAAGGCGTCATGCTGAATTCATTTCAGCATTTTCTCGATAGAAGAGACCCTGAAACAAGTTCAGGGTGACGTTAAGTTCAGCATTGAGGCTTTCATTTTGTAACCCAGCCCTTCATGAACGAGTAAGGAAACTAAAACCAAAAACTCTAAATCATGAAAAGAATTACCACACTAATCCTTTCGCTAGTCGCCATCGCCCTTTTTACCTTTTCGTTCTCCCCGAAAAATATTGATGAGGCGGAGGCCGTAGAAGAAGTCAAAGAACTGGTTTACAACTCCTACATCAACGGAGCTTTCAATGAGCTTAATGCCGAGGCAATGAGAAGGGGCTTTCATGAGGACTTTGCTATTTACTCACCAAAAGGAGAGGCCATCAGTAAATACCCTATTGCTGCCTGGGCTGATGGTGTAGCCAAAAGAAAGGCGAATAATTACGATGCCAAAGACCCCAAAAACAAATGGGATCATAAGTTTGCCAATGTGGATGTAACCGGCCATGCTGCGCAGGTCAAAGTGGAGTTATTCAATCAAGGCAAACATGTTTACACAGACTATCTGAGCCTTTTGAAGTTTGAAAGTGGCTGGAGAATAGTGGCTAAGGTGTATATGCAGCATTGATGAATAGTCAGTGTCCATCGGTCTAATTGTCACTTCTTCATCATTGCGTGGGAAGAAACCTGTGTTCCGAGGCATCGGGACACAGGTTTCTTGACGCGGCAATCTCCCCACAATTTAGCTTTGCGATGATTGGTGAGATTGCTTGGGTCGTACCTCCCTCGCAAATACGCTGGAACTACGTCACTGAGAGGCACGAAGCAGTCTCAATAACTTGAGATTGCTTCGTCACAAACTTCGACAAGGGCTTAGTTTGCCTTTTGCAATGACACATCATTTGTTGTTTCTAAAACAACTCCAACTGCTCTGGAAGCAGTCTGAATGATTTTCTGTGATAAGGAGTTGCCCCCAATTGCCTGATGGCTTCCCGATGTTTGATGGTGGGGTAACCGGCATTGCTTTCCCAGCCGTAGCCCGGATATTGTTGTGCCAGAGCTGTCATTAGTCGGTCGCGATACGTTTTGGCAAGAATGGAAGCGGCCGCAATGCTCATGTATTTTCCATCTCCCTTAACTATGCACTCATGTGGAATACCTTGGTATGGTTTGAACCGGTTACCATCAATCAATAGTAGTTCGGGTTGAATGGAAAGGTCTTTCACCGAGAGGTGCATGGCCAGATAAGAGGCATTCAGTATATTGATTTCATCGATTTTAGTATGGCTTACTTCCTGAACGGAATAGGCCAGGGCTTCTTTTTTGATTACCTCTTCAAGGAATTCAAGCTCTTTCTTTCTGAGCTTTTTGGAGTCATTGAGCAGCTCATTTTCATAGTCTGGCGGAAGAATAACTGCTGCAGCCACTACCGGGCCAGCCAATGGTCCTCTGCCGGCTTCATCGCATCCGGCTTCAATAATTCCTTCTTTGAAATAGGGCTTTAACATCTGTTCATTAAACATAATGAATGAGTCAGGAACTTGAAAGCTTTCTCTATTTTTGGGGCATGAGTGAGGAGAAGAACCCCTGGAAAACCCTAAGTGGTAAGCTGGTCTATGAAAATCCATGGATTCGGGTCGATGAATACCAGGTCATCAACCCCTCTGGAAATCCTGGTATTTATGGTAAGGTTTCATTCAAAGGACGAGCCGTGGGTATCATTCCGGTTGATGCTGAGGGAAATACCTGGCTGGTGGGGCAATACCGATATACACTCAATGAATACAGTTGGGAAATTCCTATGGGTGCTGTTCCTTTTACAGAGACCTATGAGGAAGGGGCTTTGAGAGAGTTGAAAGAAGAGACCGGGTTGATTGCCAACCGACTGGACTTTCTTTGCAAAATACATACTTCGAACTCAGTAACTGATGAGGTAGGCATGGTTTACGTGGCTACTGAACTGACTGAAGGTGCAACTGAATTTGACGATACAGAAGATATCAAAGTGAAAAAGCTTCCATTCAAAGAAGCCCTCGAATGGGTGATGGATGGAAGGATAACCGATAGTTTAAGTGTTGGGGGAATACTGAAGTATGCCCGCCTGCAACAATTGTAATGACCAATCCGCTTTCATATAAAGACCACTTTGGCAAGACCTTTCATCTGGCATATCCCGTAATGCTCAGCCAGTTGGGGCATATTATGGTGGGTATAGTAGATAGCATCATGGTTGGGCAGTTGGGGCCAACGGAGCTCGCAGCCTCTTCTTTCGCCAACAATTTTATGGCGGTTTTCATGATGTTCGGAATAGGGGTTACTTATGGAATCACACCCATGGTGGCCCAGGCTGATGGTAAAAAGGACCATGGTAAACTAACCAGACTCCTGAGGCATGGTATAATTCTGAGCATTTTGGCAGGTCTTTTTCTGGCACTTCTCATGTTCGCCTTGTCCGCATTGTTTCCTTTTATGAAGCAACCTGAAGAAGTGATCAGGCTGGGCAAGCCTTACTTTTTTATTATTGCCAGTTCGCTTTTGCCTCTCATTATTTTTCAGGGATTCAGACAGTTCGCTGAAGGAATGTCGGTGACCAAGCCTACTATGTTCATCACTATTCTGGCCAATGGTTTGAATGTATTGTTAAACTATCTTCTCATCTATGGTAAGCTGGGTTTTCCAGAGCTTGGATTAAACGGAGCGGGTTGGGCCACTCTGGTTTCACGTATTGTGATGGCCTTTGGCATGATGTGGTTTGTTCGGAATTATAGCCGATTCAAAGCATACAGGAGCGGTTTTTCACTTAAACATTTCAAGGCAGACTTTTTTATGCCCATGCTAAAAATCGGTATTCCTACCGGTGGACAATTTGTATTTGAGGTTGGTGCCTTCGCCATGGCAGCCATTATGATGGGTTGGTTGGGCACCATTCCACTGGCGGCTCACCAGATTGCCATTAGCCTGGTGTCTCTCAGTTATATGATGGCTTCGGGGATTTCTGCGGCATCGACTGTGAGGGTTGGAAATCAACTAGGTAAAGAAGATTATCCGAACCTAAAAAGGGCGGGAAATACTAGTTATTTCATGGTGTTGATCTTTATGGCACTGTGTTCGGCTATTTACATTCTGTTTAATGGCTTCTTCCCGACAATTTATGTAGATGAAAAGGAAGTGATAGGTATCGCATCTTCGTTGATCATCATAGCCGGTCTTTTTCAATTGTCTGACGGGGTACAGGTAGTAGGGCTGGGCTGTCTTAGAGGCATGTCTGATGTAAAGGTTCCCACCATCATCACTTTGGTAGCTTACTGGGGGCTGGCCATTCCAACCAGTTACCTTTTTGGTTTTGTGCTCGATTTTGGACCACAAGGTATTTGGTATGGTTTGCTCACCGGCTTGACAGTGGCCGCCATTACCTTGTATATTCGCTTCAATAAACTCTCAAATAAAAAGATATCAGCAGTTTCTGAAGTTTGATGCAACTTTTGAACCCTAAGCCTGTCATTGAGTTGTAAATTTAATACCATGAGAAAATTATCATTCCTATTCATATTCAGTCTGTTTGTATCATTTGCCTGGGCTCAAGGTAAGGAAACCCGCGATGTGGGCAACTTCGACTTCATTGCCATGAACATTTCAGGCAATGTCTATGTGACTCAGGGCAACAAGAATGAAGTGATTGTAGAGGCTGATCGGGACGATATGGAGAATATCAGAACGGAGGTTAGATCAGGAAGATTATCCATTTCTACCCGAGACAATGGTCGCTGGTTCAGGTGGGGCGATGGAATTGACGGGAAGGTAAATATATATATCACTGTCAGGGATTTAAGAGGAGTAAGCGTCAGTGGTTCTGGTGATGTAATCAGCCGTGGTGTTATCAAAACAGAAGATTTTGAAACTTCTATTTCAGGTTCTGGGGATATTGAAATTGAACTGGACGCCAAAAGAGTTGAGTCAAAAATTACTGGTTCCGGCAATATTGAACTGAAAGGCTCGGCACAAAGGGCCAGACTCGGAATCAGTGGATCAGGCAAATATTTTGCGGAAGAGCTGAAAGTAGATGACTATGAGGTGAGTATTTCCGGCTCAGGCCGTGCAGCTATTAACACCAACGGAGAGCTCGATGTGAGAATTTCCGGAAGCGGTAGCGTTTATTATTCTGGTGAACCAACAGGGGTAAATACCAATGTTTCAGGTTCAGGAAGAGTAAGACGGAATAATTGAGACTGGTAAAGTAGATTTAAAGAGCCTGTTTGAATTGAATTCGAACAGGCTTTTTTCATCCTGAGCGAAGTCGAGGGATCGGCTAACCACTCTTCTTCGGTCTAGATGGAAAAATAACCCCTAAATTCCCTAAAGAGGACTTTAATGTCATCGGGTTGGGGCGTCTGATCACATCACCCTTCAGAGTTGGGGTGAGAGCCTTTTCTATATTGAGATTTGTATGGTTTGGCTGAGGGTTGTCTCTCCGATCACTCCAAGCGGTTATACGAATTGTTAAGAAAGCCTTTCAACAAACCTCTTGTAACCTTCAACCAATAAGAATTGAGCCAATAGGTAAGTGATCATAATTGCAGGGCCACTCATATCAAATTCGCCTACAAACTTGTTCACAGCCAACAGTGAGTCACTCACAACGAAGAAGCTGGCTCCCAGCATAACCAACCAAAAGCTTTCTGAATCCGATTTCCCCCAGCGCTTTCTGGCAGTAATGGCCATCAGGCAAATAATAACGGTGTAGATTAATGCAGGGAAGTACATTTCACCCAATCCATTTTTAATAAAGGTGAACATGAACAACCCATAAATCACAAAAAATATGTCTTGCCACTGAGGTTTAAGCCCTTTTTCGTAGACATTTTTTGCACTCATATTGATGATAATGTAGATGATATGAGCAATGAGAAAGCCTACAAGTCCGGCAAGAAAGAACAGGTCATTTTCTCCAACGAACATTAGCAAAGTATCTCCCAAAAAGGAGAAAATAAGTGCTATTGAAATGTATCTATTCAACGGGGATTTCTTCGTGGTTCCCAGAAAATAGAACAAAAGGCTCGGCATCAATAAAGGCTTAGTAATCATGTCTATAGACGAGTTGTCCAGAAATAAGCCAATCAGATGAAGAAGAGAGAGAAAAATAAAGGGTAGAAGCTTTTTTGAAAAGGTCATGGCTCTCGAACAGTAAAAATTTTGCCACCCCAATTTAAACCGAAATTCAAAAACAGAAAGGCAACGAAGGCCAGAATGCCACTGGCAATAAAGGCTTCTCTCAGGTTTTCGATTTCATTGCTATAGATGAGTCCTGAAGAAAATGCCCCCAGTCCAATACCTATTTCCAAAGCAATGTACATGGTGGCAAGGCCTTTTCCCCTTGCTTTGTCATGGCTCAGATCTATGGTCCAGGCATAGATGGTGGGTGTGTTCAGACCTACTGCAATGCCAAAGGCAATGGAGCTGGCTATCAGCATTAATTGAGAATGTGTAAATGCAACCATTATATCTGCGATGACAATGGCCATGGCTGCCCACTTGAGCACAACCACCCGTCCGAACTTGTCAGATGCTTTTCCTGCCAGAATCCTGATCAGTAAGGATGAGAAAACGAATATGGTAAAGAAGATTCCCTTGTTTCCCTGACTAAAACCTACGCTAGTTGTTAAATCAGGCATTAAGGTAAGTGCCGCTCCAAATGAAAAGGAAGTGAGTAAAAATACTATTGAAGGATTCACAACCCTTGGCTCAAACACATCTGACTTATTGATTTTGAGTAGTTGAAGACTAAATCGTTGCTTATCCTGAAGTGTTTCCTTCATTCCAATCAATATGAGTACCGAAAGGATCGCCAGAGCAGATGATGTGTAAAACATCACATCCAGTCCAAAATGTTCTGTGATCATCGGCCCAAAACTGGGACCTGCCGCCATTCCAAGGCTTCCGAACAGGCCCGAGTAGCCCATGGCTTCACCTCTTCTGTGCTTTGGTACAATATCAGCCAGATAAGCTGCGGTACCAGTAGGCTTAAAGCCTGTTGAAAAACCATGCAGAAAGCGAAGCAATAGAAATGCCCAAACCGTTCCAAGCAAGGGATAAAGGAAGCCTACTACAAAGCAAACCCCTGCTCCAAAAATCATGACGGGAATGCGACCTATGGTGTCGGACAGCTTTCCACTAAAGGGTCTGGATAGGCCAGCAGTCACTGTAAACAATGAAATCACCAGACCTTTCAACTCACCACCCCCAAGCGAGGTGAGGTAGTCGTAAAGGTCGGGCACAATCATGTTGAAGCTCGAAAAGAAAAGGAGCGAGCTAAGGCAGAGCAAACAAAACTGTAGTGAAAAAATGTTCTTTTGCTCTGCCATGAGTTATTGCTGCATTAAGAAGGCTTTTATGTAGTCGTCCAGGTCTCCGTCCAGCACATTCTGAACATCAGTTCTTTCCACGCCAGTCCGGTTGTCTTTGATCAATTTATAAGGGTGCAACACATAGTTTCGGATTTGTGATCCAAAATCGACACGCATTTTTTCACCTTCAATTTTATCTCGCTCAACACTTCGTTTCTCCATCTCCAATTGATAGAGCCTGGATTTCAGCAAAGCCATGGCTCTTTCCTTATTATCGAGCTGAGAACGAGTTTCCGTGTTTTCAATCACAATTCCGGTAGGGGCGTGTCTCAAACGAACACCAGTTTCTACCTTGTTCACGTTCTGGCCACCGGCACCTCCTGAACGGAAAGTGTCCCAAGAAATATCTGCAGGGTTAACTGCAATTTCTATGGTATCATCTATTACAGGATAGGCGAATACAGAAGCAAATGAAGTATGCCTTCTTCCTCCTGAATCGAAAGGAGAAATCCTTACCAATCGGTGTACTCCGTTTTCGGACTTGAGCTGACCATAGGCGAACTCTCCTTCAAATTCCAGGGTACAGGATTTAAGCCCTGCTACCTCACCGGGTTGATAGTTGAGCTGTTTCACCTTCATGCCTTTGCTTTCACCCCACATGATGTACATTCTCATCAGAATTTCGGCCCAGTCATTACTCTCAGTTCCTCCCGCTCCGGGGTTAATCTCGATAACGGCATTGAGCTGATCTTCCTCTCCGCTGAGCATTTTCTTGAATTCTACTTCTTCAACAACTTCCAGGGCTGATTGGTAGGCTGACTCAATATCGGCAGCAGAGCCTTCACCCATTTCATAGAATTCATACAGAGTATCCAGGTCGTCAACGGCTTCTTTGGCTTGCTCGAAGCTGTTGGTCCAGACTTTTTTGGCGCGGATGGCTTTCAGTGTTTTTTCTGCTTCTTTTGGATCGTTCCAAAAATCTGGTTGAGCAGTAACCAGTTCTTCTTCTTCTACTTCACGTTTCTTGACATCGTAGTCAAAGATACCTCCTCAAGGCCGAGATACGAGCCTTCAAATCTTTTAATTGATCTGCGTTCATGGTGGATAATTTTTTGAAGATGCAAAGGTGATGAATTGAATCTACAATTGACAGTTTTCAATTATGAATTGTTAATTATCAATTCATCCAATCACCTACTCACTATATAAGCCTCAAACTTTTCATTGGTGAGATCAATAAGCTCTTGTTCATTGCCTTTGACTTCGCGCCAACTCAAAAAAGGGTCTAGTATTTCTTTTGGCGAATTGAATTAGAATCAACAACAGTTAGGGTTCTTTTGAAAGACAAGTCAGAATTGGAGGTGAGTTGTTGAATAATTCTTGCGGTTTCCAGAGAGTCTAGAGGTTGAGGTCTTATAAAGATTACACCAGCATTGGGTTTGTAGCCTTTCTTAAAAATGAGTTCTCCATAGTCACTATCATAGGTAATAATTGTACGGTCTTCTTCGATGGATATACTCATAACTTCTTCATCCGAAATACCCGCATAATCTAAACCAATTGCTGATATGTCAAATCCAGAGGATTTAAGAAGTGCTACGCTAGCTGTTGGAACATTCTCGTTCGCTAAAAACTTCAATGCTCAGGGTGGTTATGAATTGGAATAGAGGAGTCCATCTTTCAGGCATTCCTGAATGTAGGCAAATACAGCTTTCAAGGACTCGCCAGTCAATCTGGGATAGTTTTCAAGAATTTGTTTTTCGGTCCAGCCCTGTGCCAAAAGCCCTATGATATGTTCCACCGAAATTCTGGTTCCCTTAACAGTTGGTTTGCCCAAAAGCACATTATCATCAGTAGATATGTATGTTCGCCAGTTCATATTCAAATTTACGAACAATTTCTAATTATGACGCGTGCCTTAACCGGTGGTTTATATGGCCTTCACATCTCAATCACCTACTCACTATATAAGCCTCAAACTTTTCATTGGTGAGGTTAATGCGCTTTCTGCGGAATATTTTCAGGGCATAGCCTGTGGCAACGAGAGCTCCTGAGGTAATAGTAGTACCCCGGTCGAAGGAGAATTCATTACCATCGATGACTGAGTTGTTGAAGAGGTCAATGGCCAGTAGGCCATATCCAATTGTAGGTAAAACTTTCTCGGAGGCCATTAGTATTTGAGCCCTGTTGGTATGTGCACCCTGAATATCTACCTCAACCAGTTGTTCAATCAGAACGATATTGTTCTCCATAACAATGGTACTGTCAGCAAATTCGGTGATCCTGTCTTTAGAGAATTCGGTCATCCCCTTTTGCTTGTAAACGAGGTAATCGCCTACTCGATATTCATACCTCCTGGTAGAGCCTTTTTTCCTAATCAGCAGATAGTCCTGGGCGGACAGGCCCTGAAAAAGAAAAAGCAGCAATAAAAAGAAGAGTGTGCTTCTGGTCTTCATATGGCTGCTAAATAACGTAAAAACTTCGTTAACGCTCGTTAAATTTTATATATCCAACCGAACTGGTCTTCAATTTCTCCAGATCTAATTCCGGTTAATTCTTTCAGTATTTTCTTAGAGAAGAATGAATCGTCTGCCGTAGGTAGATCATAGATATCATCTTCATAACCAATAGCGGCAATAGGTGCTATGGTTGCAGCGGTTCCTACACCAAAAGCCTCCTGTAGACGGCCTTCCTTGGCTGCGTTGATTACTTCAGATACGGCAACCGGAGCTTCTTCTACGCGCATTCCCCAGTTTCTGGCAATTGTTAGCACAGCGTCTCTTGTAATGCCTTTAAGAATAGTACCTGAAGTTGGTGCTGTTCTGATCACATCATCAATCACGAACATTACGTTCATGGTGCCTGACTCCTCAATGTATTGATGAGACTTTCCATCGGTCCAGATCAGCTGATCGAAGCCTTGTTTCTGAGCCAAACGGGCAGGGTAGAGGCTGGCTGCATAGTTTCCACCAGCTTTGGCAAAACCGGTTCCTCCTTCAAAAGCCCTTGAGAATTTGGTCTCGATTTTCACTCTCACAGGCTTGGTGTAATAAGAACCAACCGGACTGGTGATGATCATAAATCTAAAATTCTCTGAAGGACGAATTCCTATATATTCATCGGTTCCGAATACAAATGGTCTGATATAAAGAGCAGTTCCAGGTTTAGATGGCACCCAGTCTGAGTCTAACTTCAAAAGTTCTGTGAGAGATTCCATGAACAGAGATTCAGGAACTTCAGGAATACACATTCTTTCTGCTGAAATATTCAACCTGGAAGCATTGGCCTGAGGTCTGAATACCACTACTTCGCCATCTTTGTTTCTGTAGGCTTTTAGCCCTTCAAAAATTGTAATGGCATAGTGCAAGGTAGTATTGGCCGGAGAAACCGAAATGTTCTGAAACGGTACAATTCTGGAATCCTGCCACTCACCATTTTTATAGTCTGCAATAAACATGTGATCGGAATAGAGCTTTCCGAATGGGATGTTGTCCTCGTCTAACTCATTGATTCTCGACTGCGCAATTTTCTCTATTCTAATGGTGCTGGTATCAATCATCTTCTTTTACTTATAGGTAGTTTGCAAATTTAACTAAAATCGAACCTAGTGCAAACCATTGCATAGATGTAAGATTCTAGTATTCAGTAAGTTATAAAGAGATAGTTCCGAATTATTTATCTCTTATTTCCGCAGGTGTGGATGAATATTCCGTATTTAATCTTAAATGCCCAATAAATTTCTGAGCAAAATTATTTCTTGCGGGGTTCCCACTTTACTTCTTCGGCCTGAAGTTCCTGTGCCATCATTCGACCCAATACAAAGAGGTAGTCTGAAAGACGGTTGAGATACTGGATGACCAAAGGGGAAACCGGCTCTTCTTCATTCAGCGCTATGCTGATTCTTTCAGCCCTTCGGCACACGCATCTGGCAATGTGACTAAAGGATACTGACTGATGTCCACCAGGTAGTACAAAACTCTTTAGTGCAGGAAGTTTTTCGTCCATTTCATCCATAGCATCTTCCAGGAGCTGGATGTCACTTTCAAATAAATCCGGTTTTACTACCTTGTCTTTTCCTGGTTCGGTGGCCAGATCTGCTCCAATAGTAAAGAGCCTGTCCTGAATAGCTTTAAGAAAATCCTTTCTGGAGGAATTGACTTCCTGATCTCTGAGCAGGCCGATATAACTGTTCAATTCATCTACTGTTCCGTAGGCTTCAATTCTGATGTGTGCCTTAGAAACACGAGCACCACCCAGTAAAGAGGTGGTGCCTGAATCTCCCGTTTTTGTATATATCTTCAAAGCTTAAAAAACTCTTTTTGAAACCTCTTTAGCGTAAAGGGCTCTCATTTCTTCCGCATTGGTTGGGCTGTGGTTCACAGTGTCCTTTTCTATCAAACCATCTCTCAGTCTTACCACACGGTGTGAGTACTGAGCAATATCATCCTCGTGAGTTACCATAATGATGGTGTTACCTTTATCATGGAGTACAGCAAAGAGTTCCATAATATCGTAAGATGTTTTGGTATCGAGGTTACCGGTAGGCTCATCGGCAAGAATGATGGAAGGGTCATTTACAAGTGCTCTTGCAATAGCCACACGCTGACGCTGACCTCCTGAAAGCTCATTTGGTTTATGGTGGGCCCTGTCTCCAAGACCTACCCCTGCCAAAGCGGCCATTGCTTTTTCTTCTCTTTCAGCTTTGCTGTATCCGGCATAAATAAGTGGAAGTGCTACGTTTTCCAATGACGAAGCCCTCGGAAGAAGGTTAAATGTCTGGAATACGAAGCCAATTTCTTTATTTCTGATTTCGGCCAATTCATTTTCTGTCATGTCAGAAACGTCCTGACCATTCAGGATGTATGTTCCGCCAGAAGGAGTATCAAGACAACCAATCATGTTCATTAATGTTGATTTACCTGATCCAGAAGGACCCATGAAAGCAACATATTCACCTTGTTGAATCTCGATGCTGACCGATTTAAGGGCCTGAATTTTCTCACTACCCATCTGGTAGACCTTTGAGATGTCGGTAGTTTTGATTACAGTTTTACTCATACTCGTTGGACGTATCTAAATGCCGAAAAGTTTAATCTAATACTTTATAATTATGTAAATGGTTTTACCACAGACAAAACAATCAAAAGAAAACGGTGTGCTGAAAGGACTTTCCGTGAACGGAATTCCCAAAGGATTACAGGTGGCTAAGCCCCCTAAGGATAAACCTAAGGTTTGAAGGAGGGCTTGGTTGAATCCAGTATTCTTTCAAATTCATCACTTATGTTGGCCAGCTCTTCGGCACTAACCATTGTGGAAAGTTTATCAAGAGCTGTTTCACCGAATGCTCTGAAGTTGTTCTCAGCACAGGAATGTATATAGGCTTTCCATAAGGCAGGGGATTGGCTATTTACTTCGAGCGAAGACCTCAGTATTTCGTATTTATCATTCGAATTCAGGCCAGATTCACTCGCTAACTCAATTGCTTCCAAGGTTGTGGTCACATCGAAAGCATTGGTTTCTGCCACTTTTCTGAGTCTTGCCAGATATTCTTCATCACTGAGCTGGTCTTTTTGATTTTGAATGTCTTTGAGTTGGTCACTGATGTCTGCTTTTTGGCTGAAGTCTTCCACATATTTCAACTCTTCCATGAAACTGAGCAGAGGGGCTTCATTGTTTCCTCTCTTTCTGGCATTATTGACTGATTCAACGGCCAGATCGGCCTGACCCTGATCATAAGCCCATACGGCTTTCACATAGTAGGGATATCCTGCGGCTGAAAGATTGGAGCTGATCACCAAATCCAGACTTCTGAAGGCTTCATTTACCTGTCCGGAGTTGTAATATAAGAATGATTGCGCAGTGAGCAGGAAGGTATTGTACTGCCCATTTTTCATATTGGAGCGGTAATATTCAATGGCTTTTTCCACTGCCTCATAGTCATCTCTTCCTCTACTTAGTGCGGCATTATAAATGTAGAAAAGCTGTTCTCTGGTCAAAAGGGTATCAGTTCTCAACTCGATTGAAAATGGCAATGAATGCCCTTGTGCATTGGCTAGTGCCTGTCGGTTCAATTTAAGGTGTAGGTTGTCCTGATACTCATAATTAATTGTGGTGTCGAAATCTACCTGGGCAGCCAGATCATAGTTAAGGGCAGCCAGATTGCTTTCACTCACAAAGGCACCACCTCCCAGTGATTGGGCGAAATATTTATAGGCCGAATCATAGTTCTGGTATTCGTAATGGGCCATTCCCAGGTTGTTCTGAACCTGGTCATTGTATTCGCTCTCAGGAGAATACATTAATGAACTGAGGGTTCGATATAGATCATTTTTATCTGCAAAATAGTTGGAGTAAGCCACCCTGCCCTTTGGGTTTTCGCCACCTCTTAGTATGGCAACTAGTCTTTCCTGAACTTCCTGCTTTTCTCTTACAGTTGTTGCCTTTTGGGCGAGCGAATAATTGGACCTGAAATTATAGAATTCAAAGAAGTTGGCTTGCTTATGATATTGGTCGGCCAGAAGATCATTGTCTATATATTCGGCCAGACTGGCCAGCATGGTGTATTGCCCTGATTTGGCCATTCGGTAAGGCCGGTTTTCCAGGTAAAGAAATCCGCCAACAATCAGGATGATACAAAACAGCTGAACCGTAAGCATGGCTGTTCTTGGGCCCTGATAGAAGATTTGCCAAACCTGTAAGTTCTCTAGCAAAGCTGGTATAAAATTGATGAGGGCATAAATGAAAAATGCAGCACCAAAAGCCAAATGACTGATGAGAATTACC
>Ga0114899_1001012_pt1 | contig 17511 bp, 23 predicted proteins | sample MalvireepMed_215_FD_83497 | JGI IMG/M metagenome (GOLD analysis project Ga0114899, IMG submission 83497) | Marine viral communities from the Global Malaspina Expedition - Malaspina viral metaG DeepMed_215 | ecosystem: Environmental > Aquatic > Marine > Oceanic | place: Mediterranean Sea...
AAATTGAGGTTGGCTTGTGATTGGATTGTTTGAATGCTTCAACCCATTCCAAGGCGAAAAATCAACCCTGGGCAATACGTTGAATGCTATGGTAGGGTATAATGCCTGACATTGTGCTTGTGACTTTTTACGAAAAGATTGATTGAGAATTGGAAAGGCACGTTCAACCGTCTTACCGATAGATATGTTGAACAACCACTGGGAAGGTATCAGGGTTTTAATAATCAACCAACCGTGTCAGCCTTAGCCCTCACCAAGGCTTGCTTTAAGGATCAAGAAACACAAAAATCATCAATGCCAATTGTACTTCATCTGATTATTTCTCCCTGAAGTCTGTATAAATACCACACAGGAAATTAGTATCTATCTTCCAGGTTTTGGTCCTTTCATTGCGAAACAGAAATATTAAGTGCTGGCTTCCAGAGTCTACTACCTTATAGAATATTACAATAGCGCGAGGTCCATTATGATAATAAACCGGTTGGATATAGCGCCTTGTCTCTGATACAAACAACTAAGTTCTTTATCATTTGGGAACCAATATGGTTGGTTTACCAGTAGAATTTCCTTTTTCAAACGCTTCATTTCAACTTCTGGAACATCTTGCAGCTTTTTGCGAACTGGCTCAAGCAAAGGCTCTCATCGGCTCCAAAAAGTGTACTCACAATGGAAGAAAAAGAACTGGAATCATTGCTGGTATATATGGCTTCTGTCGATAAACAAATTTTGTACTTGTCAACTATCAGATTCATTATATCAACATCTGCCTTCTCTTGAGCAATTATATTCCACCAAACACCGGAATGAACAGAATACCACTTATAATGCATCTAGTCATTTTCCTTTTGAAAGTTAAGTATGCTTTGATAAAAGGCATCTATTATGGCTACATATTGGAATTCTCTTTTAATCTGCAGAATAAGCTGGTAGTCCAGGAGCCCAACGCCATTCACCATTTCTTTCCAGCCTTAGAGCGTAAATCAAACCTGTTACGGAAGATTGTTTATGAGTTTCCATATAAAGAATTGCTTTATCAAATGTAGGATTGAAAAGAATACTAGAAATAAAAAGCTTGATTTCGTTGCCTGTTCTGTCCATATCACTGCTTAATCTGATCGTTTCATTCTTCCAGCTAACGTTCTGCCAATTTTTATTCATTTCATGCTTACGTATGGAATCAAGTGTGCTTTTTCCGACATATTCAGAAAGCCTTTTTTTTACAATATTCTGGGGACCTTGTGTTAAATACCCTTCATAAATATTTAAGTAATCTCCAGTTTCTCTATTTGGGGTAAAGGATTTTTCATAAAGAACAAACTGATCTCCATATCGCTCGTCATAATATGTGGTTAGGAGTTTGACTATTTCATTGCTTTTTTTCTCATACTCCGATGATCCTTGATCTGAACAAAACAGTAATACTACAAGTAAAATGAGACTGGTTACAAATGTTTTCATGATTGTAATCTTCATAGGTGTTCTAACCTCTTCTCATATATGAGTATTTGATTAAAAATTAGCCAACTTCTTTCAACCTTCTAGCAGTACTAGAAACAAAGAGCAGAATTTAAAAGCTTAAGTACAAATGCAGGGTACTTATTTGGTAAGGCCAAATCTATCGCCTGAGTAAATTGGAACGCTTAGGGATCTGAACCAATCACCATTACTTAAGAGCTTTAACGAAACTAATGAACCTGATGATGAAGAGGCATCTCGGTTTTCAACGTAGATGATAGCCTTATCAAAAGTATTGTTAAACAGTACATTTGAGAAGAAAACCTTTTTCTCTGACTCAGAAACTTCCAAAGATGTCGTCATATCCAAACCCTCAATATTCCATCTGATTTGATACCAAATAGCTTCCCTATTAAAATTCCGAATAGAGTCTAACGCAGACAGCCCGACACTCTCCGACAGTCTTCTTTGGACAATGGGTGCTCCGTTTTTTAAATAACCTTCGTAAAGATCTAGAATTTCATTAACGGATTTGATTGGTTGCACAGATTGATAGTATACTGCCTGGTCATTATATTTTTTTGCCATGAACTGAATGACTTCATTGTTCCTGTTCAGTTCCAATCTGGAAGTAGGAGAGCAAGACCAAGATATAGCTGAAACAAGTAGAATAATTACAACTACTAGTCCAGATACTGTCATTTGCGCTCTGATTTGGATTGTGTCCAATTGCGTCATACTACCAATCTACTCAATTGCATATTATGAACTAAAAGACAGAATTTACGAAAGATTCAATAGTAGAAGGCCTTAAAAATAATACAAAAGCCACCCCATATACCGCTCCCCAAAGGTGGGCATCGTGATTGATATTGTCTCTACCTCTTTTGCCCATAATAATGGAGTAAACAATAAAGATACCTCCCAGAATGTAGCCAGGAAGGCAGATGATGGCGTAAAGGCAGAGATCTCGGATCGGATCGAAAAGGATAAAGGCCAACACCAGGGCTGATACTCCTCCGGAGGCTCCCAGTGAATTGTAATTAGGGTTATTGCGGTGCTTGAACATGGTGGGCAAATTGGCCACTATCACTGCCGTAATGAATAAGATCAGATAGAGAACAACTCCCATTTCATGGAAGTATACCTTGAAAATTGTTTCAATCGCAGTTCCGAAAAAGTAAAGTGTAAAGAGATTGAGGAATAAGTGCAGGGGACCGTTGTGAACAAAACCGGAGGTTAAAAGCCGCCAGTATTGCTTGCCTCTCACGGTCTGATAGGGATTGAGCATGAGCTTGTTATGTAACTCCGGCCGTTTCCAGGCAATGTAGGTTACCAACCCGATCACTATCATCAGTCCATAAGTGAAGTCCATTATTTATCTCTGTCTATCAGGTATTGAGCAAATGATTTAAGGCTGGCTTTTCTGTCTTCGGCTGCATGAATCTGATCCAAAGCCTCAAAGCCCTTTCCAAAATACTCATTCATTTTGGCTAATGTGAGTTCTTTAATACCAATCTGATCATAGACCGCGGTAACGGCTTTCACTTTGTCTTCAGGATTGAAGGCAGTAGTATTCAACCAGTAATCTAGCTGTTCTTTTTGATCTGCATTGGCCAGTTCCAGAGCCTTTAACAAAAGGAAGGTCTTTTTGTTGGAAATGATGTCTCCACCCACCTGCTTTCCGAACTTCTCCTGATCGCCATAAACATCCAGTAAATCGTCTTTTAGTTGAAAGCCAATACCAATGTCTACTCCAAAATCGTACAAAGCCTGTGACGAGGCTTTGTCAGCTCCGGCCAGCATAGCTCCCAGCTCCAGACAGAAGCCAAGCAAAACAGCCGTTTTGAGCCTGATCATATCGATGTAATCTTCTTCTGTGACAGACGACATGGTTTCAAAATTCATATCGAACTGTTGGCCTTCACATACTCCGGCAGCACATTGATTGAAGGCTTTGATGATTTCCTTGAGGTTGCCGGGAGACTCAAGCAGCATATCGTAAGCCTTTACCAGCATTACATCTCCTGAAAGAATGGCGGTGCTGCTATTCCACTTTTCATGAACTGTCTGCTGCCCTCTTCTCAGAGGCGCTTCGTCCATGATGTCGTCATGCATGAGGGTGAAGTTATGGAAGACTTCAACCGCTATGGCCTGATCCAGAATAGACTCAGGATCGTCTTTAAACAGTTGATAAGAAAGAAGTGCCAGAACAGGCCTCAACCTCTTTCCACCCAGAGACATAATGTACCTGATGGGTTCGTAAAGTTCTGAGGGTTGGTCTCCGTAAGAAAGCTCGGTGAGCCTTTTATTGATGAGGCTAATCAGAGCCTTCAAATCATTCGTCATCGTCAACAAAAATTAGGTCGATAGTCCTGCGGTCTATGTCTGTGGCTTTTACTCTCACAGTTACCTTATCTCCCAGGCTTATCATTCGCTTGTTTCTTCTACCCACGATGCGGTAGTTTTGTTCATCGAACTCGTAAAAATCATCATTCATATCGGAAATACGAACCATTCCCTCACATTTGGTTTCAGTGATTTCCACAAAGACGCCCCATTCGGTTACGCCACTCACAATGCCCGGGAAGTTCTTTTTCTCCACCAATGACATGTATTCTACCTGCTTGTACTTGATAGACGCTCTTTCTGCATCCGCGGCTCTCTTTTCTCTTTCTGAAGAATGCAGGCAGAGCTCTTCATAAGCTTCTCTGTCAGCAGATTTGCCACCATCCAGATAGTGCTGCAGCAACCTGTGCACCATCATATCGGGGTATCTTCTGATAGGTGAAGTGAAGTGGGTATAATGAGCGAAAGCCAGACCAAAGTGGCCTTTCTCACTGGTGGTATATTTGGCTTTGGCCATGCTGCGGATGGCCAGTTGTTCCAACACATTTTGCTCCGGCTTGCCGGTGATTCTGTCCATCAGTCCATTCAGGGTTTTTGAAACTCCTCCCTTATCGAAGTCCATTTTATGACCAAAGCGGCTTGCAAACTTGGCGAAGGTATCGAGCTTTTCAGGATCGGGGCTGTCGTGTGTCCTGTAAACAAAGGTCAGTGGGTTGGCTGCTTTGTGTTTGTTGTAGACATATTCTGCCACCTTTTTATTGGCCAGCAACATGAACTCCTCAATGAGCATATGCGCTTCTTTTCGCTCTTTTGGAATAATGCCCAGCGGGGTTCCCTTTTCATCGAGTTTGAATTTAACCTCTACGGTCTCAAAATTCACTGCTCCATGTTGAAAGCGCTTTTGCCTCAATATTCTGGCGAGGGCATTCAGTTGGTTGATTTCTTCATGAAAATCTCCTTCTCCGCTTTCAATTCTTTCCTGCGCTTCTTCATAAGTGAAGCGCCTGTCGGAGTAAATGATTGTTCTGCCAAACCATTCACTTTTCAGATTCGCTTCAGCATCGAGTTCAAAAACTGCACTGAAGGTGAGTTTTTCTTCCTGAGGCCTCAATGAACAGAGTCCGTTGGAAAGCCTTTCCGGAAGCATGGGAATGGTTCTGTCTACCAAATAGACGGAAGTGGCTCTATCTACCGCCTCTTCTTCCAGAATAGATTTGGGCTGAACATAATGTGTTACATCGGCAATGTGCACACCAATTTCGAAGTTGCCGTTGCTCAGCTTTTTGAGTGACAGGGCATCGTCAAAATCCTTGGCATCTTCAGGGTCTATGGTGAAGGTGGTTACCTCGCGGAAGTCTTTTCTTTTCTTGATTTCCTTGGCAGTGATTTCTGCCGGAATGGCTTCTGCTTCATCATTCACCTTTTCAGGAAACTCCAGCGGTAAGCCAAATTCTGCTATGATGGAATGAATCTCTGCGTTGTGCTCGCCTGCTTTACCCAAAACTCTTTGTACAACTCCCTCAGGCTTTTTGTCTCTTTCGGGCCATTGGGTGATCTTGACGATCACCTTGTCATTATGCTTGGCTCCATTCAGGTCTTCATAATGCACGTAGATGTCGTGAAACATCTTCTTGAAGTCAGGAATCACGAAAGCATATCGGGTCGACATTTCTACCCTGCCCACAAACTCATCGCGGTTGCGCTCCAGCACTTCCACTACCTTGCCTTCCCGGCTGCGACCGTGGCGGGTCGATTTGAGAGCGACCTTTACCTTATCATCATCCATGGCTCCGAACAGGTCTTCGCGGGCCACCCAAATATCTTCCTGTTCCCCTTCTCCAAGAGGCACTACATAAGCAAAGCGGGCATTGACCGAATCAACAATTCCGGTGATGGTTTTCAGTTCACCTTCTACCATGTAAGAACCATTTCGGAGCTTCTTCAAAACTCCACGGTCTTCCAGTCTGAAAATGACCTCGGTAACAATCCCTTTAGATTTGGCATCTCTCACCCCTAGTTCTTTTAAAATTTGCTTTACCTGATAGCCTCTGCCGGGAGTTTTGTTCAGAAACTCCAGAATTAATGGCTCAATTTGCCTGGCGGCATTTTTGGTAACTGATGAATCTTGTGGTGGAATTCCTCTTCTTTTTCTGCCCATGAATAGCGTTTAATGCAACAATTTAAAATTAGCTATAATAAAAGGATTTATGACTGAATAGCCAGTTAAACCAGGGTGATATTTTCCTGCTTTACCAATGGCAGTTGACTAAGGCGTAGAAAGACCTGTACCAAAACGGAAACATCGCGCTTGCAGTACTCCACAATCCTATCCAGATCTTTGTCATTGTAATAAACGGAGTTCACCTGGCTGCCATCGATGTCGTCTTTACTGCTTTCAATATTGAAAATGGCAGCCAGCAAATCGAGTGACGTGTAGTGCTTATAATCTCCGAATTTCCAAAGCTCCAGCGTGTCCAGATGAGCAATTTCCCAGGGCCTTTTGCCTGATAATTGAAAAGCGGACGGAAGTGGAATATCATTGATGAGCATCCTTCTGGCGATGTATGGAAAATCGAACTCCTTGCCGTTGTGAGCACAAAGCCTGGTTTCTTTATGACTGAAGTGGGTATTCATTAGTTCCGCAAATTCCTCCAATAAGCTCTTCTCATTGTCTCCATGAAAAGCAGTTATTCTGAGCTTCAACTCAGGGTCGATCTGAGAGAAATAACCGACTGAGATGACCACGATTTTGCCGAATTCCGCATAAATACCGGCCCTCTCATAGAGTTCCTCGGCCGACTTTTCTTCCGCTTCTCTGAAAAAAGCAGATTTCTTCTTCCAAAGCTCCTGCTTGCGCGAATCCAGGTCTGAGTAATTTTTGGTTTCCGCTACGGTCTCAATATCGAGGAAGAGTATGTTCTTGAGATTGATATTATTCATAAACTGAAATAAGATATGAATAATCTGATAAAATCATAATGCGTATTTCCCCTTAATTTCAAGCTCTTCAATTTCCTCCAACTCGAATTCATTGAAAGGTTCCACCACGAATTTCTTGTCGAAGAGCTCATTCATGATGTAATAGCTCACCCAAAACTCATTGTAAAAGCCAAAAACTTCGGGGGTAATGCTCTCTACTTTGGCCACCGACTGTTCTTCTACCTTTTCAATCATATGCCTTAAGGTTGAAGTCTTTCTGGCACTGGCCGATTTGTCTTCATAACCTTTCGAGACAATCATGACATTGGTTAGCTCAATCAGGTTTTTGTTGATGAGATAAACATGCCATTCGCTTTCTCCCAGGTTATTCATCGACTTTCCGATACAGATTTTCACACCTGTTACTTCAGGCATATCAATGTCTTTTCTCATGGCGTAAAATTAACAGTTGAAATCTATTTAGACATTTTTCCGAACCACTCCTTCATCACTTGTTGGGCTTCTTTGTTTTGCGGGGTGAAGTCTATGTTGAAGACATTGTTGTCCGTGCTTCTTCCTCTTCTTTCGGCTCCTTCAGGAATAGGTGGATACCACTTCCAAAAGTGGAAGCCTGCTATAAAAGATTGGTCTGCGAGGGCTTCGAACATGCCCTGGTAGAGGTGGGCCTGGGTTTGCTGGCTGAATATGTTTTCCCGCAGGGCCCTATCCAATCTCTCCGGCCACTGCCAGGGCTCAATACCGGCATCTTTGGTGCTTTTGTAGCCTATTTCTGTGAAGAGGATGGGCTTTTCATATTTATCTGAAAACTGTCTTAAATGCTTCAAATGGGTTTGCCAACCTTCTTTCACTTCTTCCACCGAGGGTTCTTCATTTTTGGCAACGGGGAAATAACCTTGCACGCCTATATAGTCCAGCACATCCCAAAAGGCTACCTCTTCATATTCATCGGCAAAGTTGGCTGCATAAGTGAGTTCTCCTGAATAAACCTGTCTGATCCTGGCAATCAGGTTTCGCCAGTCTGCCTCTCTTTCCACACAAGTCCGGTGCAGCTCGGTGCCTATGCATAGCATTTCAATTTTTTCTTCTTCGGCAAGGCGGGCATAGTGAAGAATAAACTCTTCGTAATTGGAAAACCACATTTGCCAATCTTCCTCATTTTCCATTTTAATTTCGCCCCGCCATTTGCCCTGGCTATCACGCAGCCAGATATGTGGTTTAAGGATAGTCTTTATTCCGAATTGCCTGGCCAACCGGGTAGTTTCTCTCAAACCATTGTCACTTTCTCCATACCAGCCATCATTGCGGCCAATATGGTGACCTATTTGGGGTGAATTATGTTCTCTCTGCCAACCGAAAGGGGTTTGGGAAATCCAGTTGACGTTATTTTCAAGGAGTTGAAGAAAAGCAATTGAATCTGGCTTATATGGGCCTGCCACCCAACAAACACCCCTGTGCTTCTGGTTGGTTCTGATATGGACCAGACCCGATTCTTTACTGTCATTGAATACCCAAAAACCAATCAGCAAGAGCAGAATTGGGAAGATGATGACCGATAGCTTTTTAGGGTTCATGATTTGAGTTCCATCCCGAAGACTTCTGCGAGATGTTGGGTGAGCCGTTGTCTTACTTCATCCATACTGACTTCATGCCCCAGCTCCTTTTGCATGGAAGTCACTGCCTTGTCGTCTATGCCACAAGGCACAATATGTCCAAAATACGATAAATCTGTGTTAACGTTGAGTGCCAGACCGTGCATGGTTACCCATCGGCTGGACTTTACCCCCAGGGCGCATATCTTCCTTGGGTCTGCAGCTCCTTCTTCAAAGTCTACCCAAACCCCTGTGAGCCCCGGAATTCGGCCTGTGGAAATACCATAATCGGCCATAGTGAGGATAACAGCCTCTTCCAGGTACCTTAAATACTTATGTATATCCGTGAAAAAATTGTCCAGATCCAGAATTGGATAGGCAACAATTTGCCCGGGCCCGTGATATGTGATATCACCGCCTCTGTTAATCTTATAAAATTGGGCATGATTTCTCTCTAATCCTTCTTCATCCAGAAGCAGGTTTTCAATCGAACCACTTTTCCCTAGAGTATAAACATGAGGATGCTCACAGAATATGAGATAGTTGTCGGTGGCCTTCGCCACAGACCCAACTGAAAGCTTGCGGTTATCAATCTTCCGATCTACCGTTTTCTTGAAGATCGATTCCTGATAATCCCAAACTTTCTGATAATCTTCCTCTCCAAGGTAGATTACCTTAACACTCTTATTCTGAAGAATACTCATACCTACGCGTTAATCGGCCACATGCACGCAAAATTAGGCCCGATTCTAAGCCTCTGCAACAGGTTCCACAGATAATACACGAACGTACTTCGTTACTTGTCTGTTTGCTTTCCGCTGAGCAGAGACTTGATTACGCGCAAGAAACTCTGTCTTGACCACGCTATCGTCTTTCATATTGAGGAACGTGGCCGAGAATTTCTTCATATTCTTCTTACCAGCCATGTTCCAAAAATATATCACGGCATGAATGTTTCCAACATTTTGAAGCCCGATTTGGCTTTTATATGAACTGTTTTGAATTTTCGTGGCAATAAAACGGCCTCACCCATACAAATTTCTGTTGTTTGCCCTTCGGTTTCTAAAATTGCAGAACCTCCAAAACATGTGTAAATAACAAAGGAATCGCGGTCGAAATGCTCTCTGATGATGCCTGTTGTATACTCTAAGAGGTTGGTTTGGAAATATTGTGACTTCACCAGGGGCACTGTTTCATTAAGGCATCTCTGGTATTTGGTTTTATACTCGGAGTAAGCATGAAAATCCAGAGCATCCAGTGCCTGTTCGGTGTGAAGCTCTCTTTTGTTTCCTTCATCATCTACTCTGTCGAAGTCATAAATTCTGTAAGTCACATCAGAAGATTGCTGTATTTCTGCAAGCAAAAGGCCTTTACCAATCGTATGAACACGGCCTGCCGGAAGGTAGAAACAATCTCCATCGTGGACCTCTTCTTCATTCAACAACTCTGTCAACTTGCCACTATTTAAATACTGGAGGTATTCTTCACGGTTGGTCTCTCTGTTAAAGCCTGAAATGAGTTTTGAGCCGGGGTCTGCCTGAAAAACATACCACATCTCAGACTTACCGAGTGAATTATGCCTGGCCCTGGCCAGTTTATCATCAGGATGTACCTGAATCGACAAATCCTGAGCAGCATCGATAAACTTCACCAGTAGAGGAAACTCATTACCGAAAGCTTCATAAACTTTGTCGCCTACCAATTCACCTTTGAACTCTTCTATCAGCTCCGGCAAGGTGCTGCCTTTTAAAACTCCATCAGAGACTTTGGAGAGGTTGCCCGGCACACCTGAAATTTCCCAGGTTTCACCACAGTTTTTGAGCGGAGAAAAGTCTTTGCCCAACACATCTTTGATCTTGGTTCCGCCCCAGATTTTCTCTTTGAATATGGTATTGAATTTTAATGGGTATAAGTATCTCCTCATGCCTTTCTCATTGCTTTATAAGTGTTGATCAAACCGTTGGTAGAGGCATCGTGAGAGTTAACTGTTTCCTCACCACTCAGCTCTGGCAGAATCTTTTTCGCCAATACTTTTCCGAGTTCCACTCCCCATTGGTCGAAGCTGAAAATATTCCAGATTACTCCCTGAACAAAGATTTTGTGCTCATACATGGCTACCAGGCTTCCCAGTACTTTGGGTGTAAGTTTCTTAAATAGAATGCTATTGGTTGGTTTATTTCCTTCAAATACTTTGAAAGGTGCCAGTTCTGCAATTTCTGCATCGCTTATGCCCTGAGCCTTCAATTCAGATTCTACCTCTGCCCTGGTTTTTCCATTCATTAAGGCCTCTGTCTGGGCAAAGAAATTGGAAAGCAGTTTGGTATGATGATCGCCTATTGGATTCTGACTGATGGCTGGTGCCAAAAAGTCGCAAGGAATGAGCTTGGTGCCCTGATGTATCAGTTGGTAGAACGCATGCTGGCCGTTGGTTCCGGGTTCGCCCCAAACAATTGGGCCTGTTTGGTAAGAAACTTTGTTTCCGCCTCGGTCTACATACTTGCCATTGCTTTCCATATTTCCCTGCTGGAAATAAGCGGCAAAACGATGCATGTATTGGTCGTATGGCAGGATGGCTTCAGATTCGCTACCGAAGAAATTGCCATACCAAAGCCCTATTAAGGCTAGAATCACCGGAATATTTCCTTCTGCAGGAGTATTTAAGAAATGCTGGTCCATTTCATAGGCTCCTGTCAGCAGTTCTTGAAAATTGTCATATCCGATAGTACAGGCAATAGACAGGCCTATGGATGACCAAAGAGAGTATCTTCCGCCAACCCAATCCCAGAACTCAAACATATTGGCGGTATCGATTCCAAAATCCGACACTGCTTCTGCATTGGTAGAAAGTGCCACAAAATGCTTAGCCACATCAGCTTCGCCCCCTCCATTGGCCAGGAACCAATCTTTGGCCGAGTGGGCATTGGTCATGGTTTCTTGTGTAGTGAAGGTTTTGGAGGCGATCATAAAGAGGGTTTCCTCAGCGTTCACTTCCTTCAGCACTTCTGAAATATGCGTACCATCTACGTTGGAAACGAAGTATGGCTTGATGCCAAAAGTGGCGTAAGACTTCAAAGCTTCAGTTACCATTACCGGACCTAAATCTGAACCCCCAATACCGATATTGACAATGTTTCTGACTGGTTTGCCAGAGTAGCCTTTCCACTCTCCGGCCGTCACTTTGTCTGCAAAGGCTTTCATTTTGGCCAGGGCCGATTTAACATCGGGCATTACATCTTCTCCATCTACCAAAACAGCTTCATTACCCATATTTCGCAGGGCAATGTGAAGCACAGATCTGCCTTCTGTCTGGTTGATTTTGTCACCTCTGAACATGGCTTTGGCAGCATCTTGCACTCCACATTCCTTGACCAGTTCAAAAAGGAGGCTTAGCGTCTCTTCATTGAGGATATTCTTGGAATAATCGACCAGAATATCATTGAAGGTGAGTGAGTATTTGTCAAACCTCTTTGTGTCAGACTGAAACAGTTCTTTCATATGAACCTGCTTCATTGTTTCGGCATGACTGGCCAGTTTCTTCCAGGCCTGCGTTTCAGTAGGATTAATATTTTGCAGCATCGTGAGTTCTGTTTGAAATTTGAATTTACTTCAAATAATTGCCTAAATTAAGTTGAACCAGATTCTAATCCATGCAAACGTTTGGCAAAAGAGGGGAAGCCCTGGCCGAAATTGAACTCAGGCAAAAGGGATATAAAATTCTGCAAAGAAACTTCCGCTATGGTAAGTCTGAAATTGATCTGATTGCTCAGGGTGAGGGTCTCCTGATTTTCATTGAAGTGAAGACCAGAAGCTCTAATAGTTTCGGTTTTCCGGAAGATTTTGTTTCCAAAAGTCAGCAGGAAGCAATTATCAGAGCTGCCAATTATTATGTGGAAGAGTCTGGCTGGAAGGGCGATATCCGCTTCGATATTGTCGCCATTGTGGTCAAACAAACGGTGATGCAGATTGAGCACCTGAAAGATGCCTTTTATTGACCTAGCTTGGGCGAAACGTAAACGGTTTGTGAATTTCGGTTCCACTCACGCATGATGTAGGGCTTGAAATCCCACTCATAGAAGAATTTAGGATACTGAATCATTCGCTTCTGAACCACGGTTCCGGGCATGTCATAATACTCCTGCCAAACTCCCACTTTTCTGTCATAGAAATACCGGCCTGTAACCGCTACATCTCCACTTTCGAAGAATAGAAAATATTCGCCTTCCTTCTTACCGTATCTATAGGGAATCACTTCCCTGATTTTCGTTTTTTCGCCCTCATCGTAGTAGGTGATTTTAGAGTCGGCCAGCCAGCCTTTTACATAATGCTCCTTTTCATAGAGGGTGGAATCCATGCGCTGATAGAGCCAGGTACCATGTTTGGTGCCGTAGTAGAAGTCGCCCTTTTCCACCACAATATCGTTCACCAGTCGCTCATATGGGCCATGCAAAACCCTTTCGAGCATTTGGCCCTTGCCAACAACCGACCTGATGGAGTTGCTCTGCGGATCGTGATAAAAAACCTTTCGGACATAAGGTGCGGCTGCTTCTGGTTCAGGGAGATAATAAAAAAGCTGAAAATCTTCGGTATTTCTATCGGTTCTGGAGGTAAACGACTTTTTCGTTTTTTCGCCATAAAAGACATTCCGCTTTACCTTTTCCTCGGCATCAGGAATGGAATCTGTTTCCTGCGGTTCCTCATCTTCCAGTGTGATATCCGGTTTGGAGGGGTCCACTTCCTTCTCAGCAGGGGCAAATATCTGGTCAACACCACCGCAAGCGGTGAGTAGAATCATCAGTCCGAAAAGCAAAAACCTTTTTTGCATGCCGTGAAGATAACGAATCGGACGGAAGTCTATTTTCTTGGTAACAAAAGTTACCACACGCCAGCCAATTGCAGTGTTACTTGCACACATATTTAAAGATAAAGCAATGGAAACAGCAATAGAAAACGGCATGTATCAAATACCAAGAATTGGAGATCAAGCACCGGACTTTGTGGCCAATACCACCAAAGGAAAGATCAGATTCTCTGAGTTTGCTCAGGGTAAATGGATCGTTATGTTTTCTCATCCTGCCGACTTTACTCCGGTTTGTACAACAGAAATGAGCGGTTTTGCCCTTAGAAAAGCAGAATTCACCGCCCTGAACACAGAACTCATGGGCCTGAGCATAGACAGCATTCACGCTCACCTGGGTTGGGTGGACAATGTGAGGAAGAATACGGGTGTTTATTTCGACTTTCCGATCATAGCCGACCTGGACATGAAGGTTTCTAAACTCTACGGCATGCTGCAACCCAATGAAAGCGAAACAGCTGCGGTTAGAGCAGTATTCTTCATAGACCCCGAAAAGAAAGTCAGACTGATTATGTACTATCCGCTGAATGTGGGTAGAAATATGGATGAAATTTTAAGAGCCCTGGAGGCTTTGCAAACTTCAGATAAATACAAAGTGGCCATGCCGTTGGACTGGAAGAAAGGGGATAAAGTGATTGTTCCCCCGCCAAAAACCCTGGAGGAAATGGAGGAAAGGCTGGCAGACGACTCTTTGGAGAAAATAGATTTCTACCTGGCCAAAAAGGAGTTAGTCTGATCGGTTTTTGGTGATGGCTCTGAAAGGGTGCTTTCGGGCACCCTTTCCAATTAAATGTGTAATCGAAAATTATAAATGAATATGTTCAACTTATTTAAATCTGCTCCTAAGGAGTACAGTGACATTGATGCGGCTGAATTTGCCCGTTTGATGAAGGAACCGAACCATGTGGTGCTTGATGTAAGATCCCCATTTGAGCAGCGTGAGGGAGCCATTCCGGGCAATATCCTAATCGATATGTTCGACCCTTCATTTGCGCAGAAAGTGGCTAAGCTTGATAAAAGCAAAACCTATATGGTGTATTGCAGAAGCGGCAACAGAAGCAAAACCGCCTGCTCTCTTATGGCGAGCAAAGGCTTTGAAAATCTTTACAACCTGAGAGGTGGCATTAATGCCTGGAAATCACTTCAGGAAGCATAAGACTCAAGCATAGAGAATGAAAAGTAAAAACTCAGGATTGCGGTTTGCCTTGATGTTGAGCCTGACACTGGGACTGGCTCCCTTTGTGCCGGAACCCCATATTGCAGGAAAAATCCGCTGGGTGTGGGGTGGTGCAGTTGGCATGACCCCAATGGATTACTTCGATTTGTTCCTGCATGGAGCACCTTGGTTTTTTTTGATGGTGGTGCTGGTAGGTTATTTTCGCAAGAAGTACAAGCCAGAACTGGCGGATAAGAAGTGAAAACGCTTTAACCCTATTTATTATAAACCAAAAAGCCCTGCTAATAGCAAGGCTTTTTCTTTGGTGGAGGATACCGGATTCGAACCGGTGACCTCTACACTGCCAGTGTAGCGCTCTAGCCAGCTGAGCTAAACCCCCAAAAGGTGCGCAAATATAGACTTGTCTTTAATTAAATCAAAACACCCTTCTCGCCTTTCTGAATCTTTCCAGGTAATAGGAGGAATAAAGATTGCTTTCGGTCACGCCCAGGGAGGTAGAGGCGTGGATAAAACGGACATCATTTCTGCTTCTGATGGCCGTAACAATGCCGGCATGGTTGATCTCCCGCTTCTTATTCCCTGTAGCAAAGAATACCATATCGCCCACCTTCAGGTCTTTGATATTGACTCTTTTGCCCTTTTTAGATTGATCTTCAGAGGTTCTGGGAAGAGTTACCCGCACACTCTGAAAGGAATGAAAAAGAAGGGCTGAACAGTCCATTCCCACCCGGGTAGTTCCTCCGTATTTGTAGGGGGTCCCGGTGTAAGATCTGGCGGTCTGTACCACTAAATCCACTTTTCTGGACCGTGACAAATGACCTCCACAACCGGAGAGCAGGGTAAACAGAAAAACCAGGACCAATGCCCTGTATTGCGTTCGATTTTTCATGAGTAGTTAGGTGTCGGTTATCAAATTTAGAAATTTTCATTTTAATACTCCTTTTATCCAGACTGAAGGGTTGATTCGCTATCTTTCCCCATCATGAAAAGAGTTGGCCTGTCGCTGTTCCTGTTCTGCTGCCTGTTGCTGCATTTCGACACTTGTGCCCAGCGAAAGTGGAAGGAGGAGCTGTATGAAGAACTGAACGACAAGAATTTCAGGGACTTCAAACTCTTCAAAAAACGGATAGACCTGGATAAAATTGAATACCCTTTATTGCAGGCGGCCCTCTTCTATGTAACCAACGAAGCCAGGCTGGAACAGGGGCTGTCCGCTTTGGAGCATCAGCCCAATCTGGAAATCATGGCCTATAATCACTCTGTTGCTATGGCCAAGGGAGATTTTTTCGATCATGAAAACCCCAAAGACAAAAAAAGAAAAACGACCAATGACCGGGCCAGACTGGCAGGAATTACCAACCCGAGTGTAGGAGAAAATATTCATGCTACTGGTGGAAGACAGTTCGGCACGTATATTGAACTGGCAGATGAGATCGTTCAGAGTTGGATAGATTCGCCTCCGCATCGTGTAACTATGTATTCACCAGATGCCGTACAATTGGGCTGTGGTATTTACTACTACGATGGCAAGTGGCAGAATTACAAAGACGTTTATAAACAAGGGAACGGTTTTTGGATTGCAACCCAGAACTTTCAGTTGTTCACAAAAGTTGTGAGTGAACCGTCAAAGGATAAAGGACCAAATGAATGATTAAAAAAGTGATATTGATTGGGCTGTTGACCGTAGGTTCGATGGCCTTGAGAGCGCAGGAGTTAAGTGCTGAAGACAAGACTGATCTGACAAATACAATCTCTCAGTTTCTGAAACACACCAAGAATCTGGACTTTGGAGCAATTGTAGATATGAGCTATCCAAAAATCTTCGAACTGGCTACCAAAGAGCAAATGTTGGAAATACTGAATGGATTGACAGCCATGGGATTCGAGTTATCCTACGATTCCATTACCAGCCAGGAGCCTGTATTGGTAGCAGAAAATGACTCAATCAAATATGCTTTGATCAATTATTACTCTGAAATGGTTATGAAAATAACCAATGAAGAATTGAGGAACGAAGAATCTATTAACCTACTCAAGTTGTCTCTTGCCAATACGGGCGGAGTCAATTCGATCGACTATGTTGAAGAGCGTTCTTCGCTCGTTATAAAGGGGAACAAGAGGCTGCTGGCTATTAAAGACAATAGCTATGGACCACAATGGACAGCAATTGAGTTTGATGTTAACAATGCGGTTCTGAATTCCATGTTGATACCAACATCGGTATTAACAAAAATCTCGGAATTCATAAAAAACAATTAGTTCTGAGATACCCAAACTAACATAAAAAGAAAGAGACCCATGATAAAGCAAGTGATAATAATAGGCCTGCTGGCATTAAGTACGGTAGGTCTGAAAGCGCAGGGATTAAGCGCGAAAGATGGTGCAGCCATCGATTCAAAAGTAGATCAGTTTCTCAAGCTGATTGAGCAAAAGAACTATACCAAGGTGCTGGATTTTATGTATCCACCCATTTTTGAGCATACTTCTAAAAAAGACATGTTTCAGGTGTTCAATATGCTGGAGCAATCAGGTATTGAATTGAAATTCAAGAATATGGAAGTACTCAATAAGCAGGCACTCAAAACGGTGAATAACACGAAATATGCCCTCATTAAGTACAACCTGGAAATGGAGCTTCCATTGACAACGGACGATTTGAAAGGAATTGCCCCCCTCTTGGTACCAGTGCTGCAAAGCAATTTCGGTAAGGAAAATGTAGTATATAACAAGGCTCAGAATTTCATCAATGTGAAGGGGGAGAAGTTCCTGATGGGTGTGAATGATCCGAAATATGCGGACTGGATGTTCCTGATTTATGATTCCAGCTTTAAGTCAGCTATTGATAAAACTATTCCGGCAGCTGTGAGCCAGCAGGCTGCCGCTTCGGCATATTAATTTAAATTCATTCTGAGCTCAGCGTCATTGCGAGAAATGAAACCTATGCATCAGGGCCTGACAATTAGAGGAGGCAGGAACAGGTTTCATGCCGAAGCAATCCCCAATAAAGAAGCAGGTGTCAAAAGTTTGATGAAACAATAATGACAGGAGTACGGAAACGAAAAAATTAAAAAGACCATCCGTACGATGGTCTCTTAGCCAAACTCTATCTCAGTATGAGAATGAGTGAATTCAACCTGAAGGTTCAG
>Ga0114899_1001013_pt1 | contig 17505 bp, 15 predicted proteins | sample MalvireepMed_215_FD_83497 | JGI IMG/M metagenome (GOLD analysis project Ga0114899, IMG submission 83497) | Marine viral communities from the Global Malaspina Expedition - Malaspina viral metaG DeepMed_215 | ecosystem: Environmental > Aquatic > Marine > Oceanic | place: Mediterranean Sea...
CTGAAACCAGCCCTGGTCATCACCAAAGAAGAAATTGATACCGTTTTAAACACACTGGAAGATGGTCTGGCAAAACTATAAACAACACTATAGCCTCAGTCTCTTGGTTTTGTTGGTGCTGATCAGCAGTTGCAGCCAACCCTCTCATACACCGACTTTTCGCTCCTATACTTTGGATACAGACCAGCAGGTAACCAGCAGGCTTAATGAGGTTTTGCCTGAAAGCCCTTCAGAAGCAGTTTCAATTCAAGCCGAATGGAGGGTAAACCTGGAAGATGAGCGTGGAGGCCTGGATGTATCTATTCCGCCTTTCGGTCAAGAGACCGTTTCTTTGCCCCATAGAATTCACCTTCCAGATCACTCCATGTGGTACCAGGCTGAAGTGAATTTGGAAAAGGGAGTTTTGCACATCAATGCCGATGACGGTGCCCAGCTGTGGCTCAATGGAATAAGAACCAAGTCGGTGCAAGGAAACTATTACCCCGTTTTGGAAAACGGAGAACAGGAAGTCACCATTCGGGTCATCAATAATGCCATGGCAGGAGGCCTGAGAGCTGTTCAATTACTGAATGAAGATCAATGGAACGGAAAGCTGGATATTCAACAAAGAAGAGAAATGCTTAGAGAGATTCTTGAGAAGCAATTGCTCTTGACCAATCTGCAAAATTCAGAGCAAGCCCTTGTTCAAAAGGCGATAGAGGAGCCGAATCATGAAAACCTGTCTTTGGCCAAAGCATCATTGGAGAACCAACCCGTTTTGCTGGCCGAACCGATTTTGCAAAGAGATGTATCTGGACAAACCTTTTTAAGGTGGGTAAGCACAGCCAATGGATCGGCTGAGATTGTCTATGGCTCAGATTCAAGCAGATTGAATCGGCAAAAAAATGTTTCTGGAGAAAATGGGGTTTTCCTCACTCCGGTAGATCAATCATTTCTGTTTTATCGAATCAAACAGAAAGAGTCTGTTTCACCGGTTTACAAGCTTCAACAGGAAACAAAAAGAGGGAGCCAGCGACTGATGGTCTGGGCAGATAGCCAAAGCGGCTGGCCCGTTTTCGATTCCATCATGAAAATAGCCAATGCATATCACCCTGAATTTTCTGTAGGAGCCGGTGATCTGGTGAATCAGGGAGACGATAAGCAGGAATACCTCCGTTTAATGCGTTCGCTTCACCAGGGCAATTTTGTGCATTACCCTGTTCCCGGCAACCACGACTATGATGGATACTACGAAGAACTCAAAGCAGCGAATTATAATAGCTTCCTGGCATTGCGCGGTCAGAAGAACTATTTCGCCTGGAGAGAAAAGGAGCTGGCCTTTATTGCACTCGATTTAAATGAAAGTTTTCCTGTTGGTTTGCCAGAATCATCAGAACAATACCGGTGGTTTTTGAGCCAGATTCAATCAGAAGCATGGACAACGGCCGAATGGCGCTTTTTGGTACTGCATCACCCGCCATACTCACAAGGCTGGCCCGGCTATGAAGGTGAAATATCAATTCGGGAAATTTTGGAACCACTCTATGAATCGGCTAAAATAGATATGGTCATTGCAGGCCATACTCATGATTACGAACGTCTGATAAAGAACTTTGGCAAGCAGCAAACCGCTTTTGTGGTGGTCGGGGGAGCTGGAGGAGGTCTTGAACCAATAGAGAATTCACCTCAACCTCAAATGGATACTGTGATGAGCATTCACCATTTCGGTATTATCGAACTGAAGGAAGGCAATCTGGATTTTCAGGCAATTGATTTGAAAGGGCGGGTGATCGACAAGTTCAGACTTTTTCGCCAAAAATAGTCGGTGCATAAGCCCGCACTATATAAGAAGTGACAAGAGCTCTTTGGCGATTTTCGCAGCCACCATGGATGTCATCCCATTCATGTCCCTGTCAGGGTTGTATTCCACCAAGTCCAGGCCAACAATATTCAGCTCAAGCGACTGGATAATGTCCAGTATTTCTCTCGTGCTGTAGCCTCCCGGCTCATGGTGCGATACGCCCGGAGCAAAGGAAGGATCGAGTACATCCATGTCAAAGCTCAGGTAAACCGGTCCTTTCAGGTTTAAGCCCTTGAGTTGATGTCGGTCTTTCATGTAGTTCACAACCACTCCGAATCTGTCGGCCTGTTCTTTCTGATGCCGGGTCATGGTGCGGATACCCACCTGTGTGAGCTTTTGGGCCAATTCATTTTCCATGATCCGGGCAAATGGGCAGGCATGAGAATGTTTGTTGCCATCAAGCACATCATACAAATCTCCGTGAGCATCGAAATGAAGTATGCTCAACTCAGGATATTTCCTGGCCATGGCTTTCACAATCGGATAAGTAACGGAGTGATCACCTCCAATAGAAAAGGGGATGGCTTCGCGCGAAAGAATAGAGCTGATGTGTGTTTCAATTTCCCAGTAACCTTTGAGGTTCGCATTACCAACCCATTTAATACGGGATTCCGCAGATATATCCTCCATCTGTTCGGTAAAGAAATTGGCAGAATCGGAGTTGATGGCCTCAATAATGAGTTCAGGTGCTTTGGCGGGGCCTTTCAGAAAAGAAGAATGATCATCGAAGGGAATACCAGCCAATGCAATATCTCCATCCAGAAGCTGGTCGATATGGCATTGGCGAAGACCCATTATTTGCTCCAGTTATCTCTAAGCGTTACGGTCCGGTTAAAGACCAGCTTGTCAGATGAACTGTCTTTATCTACTATAAAATATCCCTGGCGTTCAAACTGAAACTGATCTCCCGGTTGTGCAGAAGCCAGAGAGGCTTCCAGCTTCGCATTTTCAATCACTTGAAGAGAATCCGGGTTCAGGTGGTTCAAAAAGTCATCCTCAATAGTGTTCAGGTTTTCGGTCATGAACAGTCTGTCGTATAACCTGATTTCCGCATCAACCGCATGTTCAACAGAAACCCAGCCCAAAGTGCCTTTTACCTTTTTGCCACTGGTATCCTGGCCACTTTTGGTTTCAGGATCGTACTCGCAGTATATCTCTTCAATCTCACCGTTTTCAGCTTTCTTGAAGCCAGTACATGTAACGATATAAGCATACTTCAATCGTACCTCACGATCAGGCCCCAAACGGAACCATTTCTTAGGTGAAGGCGGATCTTCCATGAAATCATCTCTTTCAATATAAATCTCACGGGAGAAAGGCATGTCTCTGGTGCCTGCAGATTCATCTTCAGGGTTATTCACCGCCTGAAGCATTTCAACTTTATCTTCCGGCCAGTTGGTGATCACCACTTTCAGCGGATTCTGAATACCGAAAACCCTGTTGGCTTTCTTGTTCAGGTCTTCACGGATACTGTGCTCCAGCAAGGCAATATCTGTAATGCCATCCCTTCTGGCTACACCTACCTTCTTCACGAAGTTCTTGATAGATTCTGGTGTATAACCACGTCTTCTGTAGCCACTTAAAGTAGGCATGCGGGGATCGTCCCAGCCGGAAACGTAATTTTCTTCCACCAATTGAAGCAGCTTACGCTTGCTCACTATGGTATAACCCAGGTTCAAACGGGCAAACTCAGTTTGTTCTGAGGGGAAAATTTCAAGCTTTTCTATAAACCAGTCGTACAGCGGTCTGTGATCCCTGAATTCCAGGGTACATAAGCTATAGGTGATGTTCTCAATAGAATCAGACTGTCCGTGGGCAAAATCATAGGTTGGGTAAATGCACCATTTGTCTCCGGTTCTGTGATGCTCTACTTTGCGGATTCTATACATGATAGGGTCGCGCATGTGCATATTGGGAGAAGTCATGTCCACCTTAGCCCTTACTACACAGCTGCCCTCATCGAATTCGCCATCGCGCATTCTTTTGAACAGGTCCAGATTCTCCTCAACAGAACGATTTCTGTAAGGGCTTTCGATACCCGGAGTTGATGGGTTGGTTCTTCCCGCACTGATTTGCTCAGCCGATTGATCATCTACATAAGCCAGTCCTTTTTGAATCAGGGCAACGGCAAAATCGTAGAGTTGCTCAAAATAGTCGGAGGCATATCTGGCTTCCCCATTCCATTTATATCCCAGCCACTCAATGTTAGACTTAATGGAGTCTACATATTCGGTTTTTTCCTTTACCGGATTGGTGTCGTCAAACCTCAGGTTGCAGGTGCCATTATATTTTTCGGCAAGACCAAAGTTCAAAACGATTGATTTGGCGTGGCCAATGTGCAGATAACCATTAGGTTCTGGAGGGAAACGAGTGTGCACACTTTGTCGCTTGCCGGATTTTAAATCGGCTTCTATCATTTGTTCAATGAAATTCAAAGATTCGTGCTTTTCGTTTTCGCTCATTTCCATATTGATTTGGCTGCAATTTTAGTGAAAATGAGTCAAACAGCATTGTTTGACAGGATGTTCTTAGCGAAAGATTTTTCGAAGGGACAAAGAATTAAGATCGGTTCTAACTGTCTGAGAATGATGGGGCTGTGTATAACTCTGTGCATAACCCTGTGGAAAACTCTGTGAATTAGAGGGTGGGAAACTTGTTGAAAACTAAGGAGTTACAAAGTTGGGGTGTAAAATTATTAGGTCTACATTAGACATACCAAGTGAGGGATAAAGAACTGAAACATTGTTTCGATCTCTCTTCAGGGGAAGCCTGAAAAAGTGTAATGAAAGGGTTTACAAAGGTAAATCTGAAACAGCATAAGTTTCAAAACCGATTTCCTGAACTTCGGTAAAGGAAATGTGGAGAGTGGCTTTCAGGGACGCACTCCATAGGCGTTGATCACTACTTGAAAGGGAGTAATCTAAAGACGTTTTAAAAATCTTTCTGCTGAAAGGTGATTAAAGCAGGCCAAGGAATTGAAACAGGTCAAAGTGCAAACGATGGCCACTGCAATCGAAAGGTTGTGGGAGCGTGTCAGGTCGGAAACGATCTTCGGAATTCTTCGGAAAACTGAATGTGATGAAAGGAGCTTGCTCTTAGTAAAGCAGACACATGCATGAAAATGCAAACCCGCTGCAAAAATTCACCCGCTTATTGATACGAAGTATCAGTAATATAGGCGAAGCTGAAAGGAGATAGACCAAGGTCAGGGTAACCTGAATAACAGTCTGGTTCTGAACAGTATCTTGGCACGCTGTCTCAACTCAAATTGAGACAGGGTGAGTGGGGGCGAGTAATCGTCCCCCGCTTTTGTTATTTGGGGGTATTTGTAAAAATACGGAAAAGGGACACTGGGGAGTGGCCCTTTTTTTTGCCCGTTTCAAATCATTTCTAAAAAAAAATCTGCCTTCGCCTGAACAATTTGAAAGAAGCTCCGTTGTATTGCTAGTCTTTGTAATAGTATTACTATTATTTTGTGAAGTTAGATTAACAAAAACAACAGTAATGGCAACCTTGCTTAAACTACAGATGAACGAGAACCTGTTTCTCCGCGATCCCCAGGATACGGAGTTGGGGCGTAAAATTGTTCATCATTCTATTCAACTCATTGATGAGCTGGGGCTTGAAGCTTTTACATTTAAAAAGCTGTCTGTGGCTATCGATTCAACAGAAGCCTCCATCTACCGCTATTTTGAAAACAAGCATAAGCTTCTGGTTTACCTCATTACCTGGTATTGGATGTGGCTAGAATACCGCATAGAATTTGAAACCAACAACATGGCCGACCCTTGTCAGCGCCTGGAAAGGGCGATAAAGGTAATCACCGAGAAGAAGGTCTATGATGATTCATTTCCCGATGTGGACGAAACAGCACTTCAGCGCATTGTGATCAATGAGTCTGAAAAGACCTATTTAACCAAGCAGGTTGACCATGACAATAGATTTGGGTTGTTCAAGGGATACAAAACACTATGCAGGCGCATTGCCGATATGGTATCAGAAATTAATCCACAATACCCCTATGCCCATTCACTGGTAAGTACCTGCCTTCAGGCCGCACATCAGCAAGTCTTTTTTGCAGATCATTTACCTTCGCTTACAGACCATGCCGGTTGTAAGGATAAGGAAGAAGTTTATACACGCAATTTCAAATTCATTCATGAGCTAGTACTCAAAGCCATTCAGAACTAAGATGACTAACCAGCACATTGCGAATACCATAAAAGAAGTGAAGCTGCTTCTTGGAGAAAGTATTGAAGACGCCCTTTACCAGGACCTTCAGGTAGGTACCAGGGTGTACTCCATCGATGAGGCCTACGAATTCAAGCGCGATTTGCTTGAATCTGCCAATAAGGTCAGGGTTGTTTTGCTCGATCAGACTTTGGAGAATCAGGAGCTAAGGGCCTTTGTAGAAAATGTCAATATTCCATTGATTGGCTTTGTTGCCAATGGAAATGGCTTTTTGCCTGTAATTATAAGCACTGGTAAAAAGAGAAAGATCAGTACCTACCTGGTTCATGAAAATGACCTTGAAGAAACTTCATTAGACAAGATCAAAGACTCCCTCATCAAAAACCAAAATGGAGAGGTGGTTTTCATGGGCGCTTTCAGCTATAAAAGCCTCGTTTCTGAGCACGATGAAAATGAAGTGCCCAAACAACTTTCTCCAGTTAAGCGACTTTTCCGCTTACTGGGTGAAGAGAAGCGAGACATATTCTATGTTTTCGTTTATGCAGCCTTTGTGGGAATTGTATCATTGACCTTGCCCTTGGGAATTCAGGCCACAGTAGAGCTGGTTTCCGGTGGGGTAGTGTTTAGCTCCATCTATCTGCTCATTGGTCTGGTGCTTTTGGGTATTCTGGCAGCCGGAGGCTTGCAGATTATGCAGATTACCATGGTGGAATATATTCAGAGAAGAATCTTCACCAAGGCGGCCCTGGAGTTTACTTTCAGGCTGCCGAGAATGAAGGTGGAATCACTTACCAATCTTCATACACCTGAACTGGTGAATCGCTTTTTCGATGTACTCACCATTCAGAAAGGCTTGCCCAAACTCTTCGGGGACCTGATGTCCGGAACCATACAGATTTTGTTCGGGCTTCTTCTGCTTTCATTCTATCACCCGTTCTTCGTGTTTTTTGGATTGGTTCTGGTGCTCACGCTCGTACTTATTTTCAGGCTTACAGGTCCCAAAGGCCTTCAGTCCTCCATTCAGGAATCGAAGTACAAATACAAGGTCGTTTATTGGTTGGAAGAGATAGCCAGGGTGCTCAATTCCTTTAAGATTTCAGGCAATACCAATCTGCCTATAAAAAAGACAGAGTATAATGTCAACAGTTATCTGTTGCACAGGAAGACGCATTTCCGGGTCTTGCTAACTCAGTACGGATACATAGTTCTCTTCAAGGCAGCAATCACCGGAGGGCTTCTGATTATCGGAACCTCGCTGGTGATAAACAGGGAAATTACCCTGGGTCAGTTTGTGGCCTCAGAGGTAATTATCATTCTCATTCTCAACTCAGTGGAGAAAATCATCACCTACATGGATGTGATATATGACATGCTCACAGCGGTTGATAAAATCAGTCAGGTAACTGATCTGCCATTGGAAAAGGTTGGTGGAATTGACTTGCGCAAGGAAGAAGTGGACCGTGGTTTTAGCATCGATATCAAGCAGATGAGCTACGCTTATCCCGGAGCTGAAACATTGGCCTTAAAAGATATTAACCTGTCTGTTTCCTGCGGCACCAAGCTCTGTATAGCCGGAGCAAATGATTCTGGAAAGACCACTTTGACGAATACCCTTTCCGGCCTGAATCATAAGTACAAAGGGCTGATCACAATTAACGGATATAGCCTGCGTGATCTTGACTTTACTAATCTTCGGGATAAGATTGCCAAGAACGTTTCTCAGGAAGACATTTTTGAAGGAAGTATTCTGGATAATGTTACTGTAGGTAAGCCTCAGGTTTCTTTTAGCGATGCCATTGAGGCCATTCAAAAGGTTGGCCTGCAAGACAAAGTGAATATGTTGCCGAATGGTATGAATACGCATATTATCAGCGGAGGCAAAGGTTATTCCAGCTCATTTGTGAACAAGCTGATTCTCGCCCGTTGCCTGGTGAAAAAGCCAAAACTGATGATCCTGAACGACTTCTTCAACGGTTTTCAGCGAAGTGAAAAGGAGAGGCTTATCAATCTGATAATGGAAATGAGCATCTGCACGGTGGTGGCAGTTTCTAACGATCCGGCAGTGATGTCGGCTTGCGATCGTGTTATTTTAATGGAAAATGGTGGAATTAAGGCCGAAGGAAGCTACAATGAATTGTTGGCTGCCGGACACCTGACAGACCTTATTAACGACTAAGCTTATGTTGAATATATCTGACAATAAGGATAATAAAGTGATTGAGCAAAAGAGCATTTTGTTCAAAACACTGAAAACCCCAAGCGCGGGAAGGATAGTTGCCCGTGTTTTGATTGGGGTTTCCATCCTCTTCCTCATACTTCTGTTCTTTCCGTGGCAACAGAACATCAGGGCAAAGGGCAAAGTAACGGCCTTTTCTCCGGGAGAAAGGCCACAGACTATCCAATCTGCCATTGCAGGTAGAATTGAGGCCTGGCATGTCAGTGAAGGTGATTTTGTAGAGAAGGGAGATACCATTCTCAGCCTTTCGGAGGTAAAGGATGATTATTTCGATCCACAACTGCTGGAGCGGACAATGGAGCAGATTGATGCAAAAACCCAAAGCATTGAAGCCAAGAAGCTGAAGGTAACAGCACTTGAGCAGCAGATCATTGCACTGGAGAAATTGCAGGCCGCCAAATATGAGCAGGCTCAGAATAAGCTGCTCCAGTCACGTTTCAAACTCACCAGTGACAGTGTAGACTATGAAGCAGAGAAGGTTCGTTTCGCCAACCAGGAGAATATTTTCGAGCGGAATAAAATGCGATATGAGGCCGGCAACATTGCACTTACCAAGTTCCAAGAGCTGGAGTCTAAGTTTCAGGAGTCCAAAATGAAGCTTATCAGTACAGAGAATAAGTTCCTGGAGTCCAAAACAGAGGTAATTAATGCCCAGGTGAACATTGCGGGTGTTCAGGCAGAATATCAGGATAAAATCAGCAAAGCCAGGTCCGACCTGAATAATACCTCGGCAGAAGTTTACGATGCGGAGGCAAGCCTTGCCAAGCTGGAAAACCAATATGCCAACTACCAGATCAGAACAAACAACTATCAATTGATTGCCCCTCAGAGTGGGTATGTAGTGAAAGCTTTGAAGGCTGGGGTAGGGGAAACTATCAAGGAAGGCGAGTCTGTTGCTCAGATTATGCCCGAAAACCCTCGGTTGGCGGTTGAAATGTACGTAAGGGCAATGGATGTTCCATTGATTCAGTTGGGGAGAAAAACCAGGATTGAGTTCGATGGCTGGCCCGCCCTGCAGTTTTCAGGCTGGCCAAGTGTTTCCGTGGGAACCTTTGGAGGAGAGGTTCAGGTGATAGACAGGGTGAACTCCATGAATGGTGAGTTTAGAATTCTCATTACCCCAGACCCGGAAGATGAGCCATGGCCTGAGCAATTAAGAATGGGCTCAGGAACCAAGGGTTGGGTAATGCTCGATAACGTGCCTGTTTGGTATGAAATCTGGCGTCAGCTCAATGGTTTCCCGCCAAGTTTGTATTCAGCTCCTGAAGAATCAGTGCTAAAAAATGAGCAAGCCAAGAAATAGCATGAAAAAACGTGTTTTACATATTGTCCTATTCTTTTTTGCTGTGGGGTTATTGGGCATGCAGGCGCAGGATATTCGTGTAACGGAGATTGAGGAAATTGTGCGTCCGGCCGACAGTGTACAGATTTTCCCTCTGGACGACTTCGTTAAGGTGGTTTTGGCGAATCATCCCGTGGTGAAACAGGCCAACTTGCTGCCTGAAAATGCCCGTCAGGAGATTCGGCTGGCCCGTGGAGCCTTCGATCCTAAGCTTACCGGTAATTGGGATGTGAAAAATTACAAAGACACCGAGTACTACGATATTTTTAATACCACCCTCAAAGTGCCTTTGTGGTTTCCCATAGACCCTAAGATCAGTGTCGACAGAAACAGGGGGACTTACCTTAACCCGGAGAGGAATATTTCTTCCAGCGAAGAATACAGGCAGGTAACTGCCGGCCTGAGCCTTCCTGTGGGCAGGGGTTTGTTCATAGATCAGCGAAGAGCCGCAGTTCAACAGGCAGAGCTTTTTGCCCAGATTACCGAAGCAGAACGGATTAAGATGATCAATAAGGCCTTGCTTTCGGCAGTAAAAGCCTATTGGGATTGGTACTATAGCTACTTTGAATTTAGAATGGTAGATCAAAGCTTGACCATTTCCGAAGAAATTTACCGAAGGGTGAAGCTGGATTTTGAGTTTGGTGAGGTGGCGGCAGTAGATACGGTACAGGCAGCCATCACTTTTCAAAACAGAAACACAGACAGGCAGGCTGCTTTGATCAATTTCAAACGAGCAGGACTCATGCTTTCCAATTATTTGTGGGGAGAAAATGAAGAGCCCCTGGAAATTCAGGATAATGTGGCGCCTGTTTGGGATGTTGATTTTCAGCAGCCGGGTGAATCGCTCGACAGCCTTCTGAGCTTCGCGGTGGAGAACCATCCCGAGCTTCAGAAGTATGATCTGAAACTGGAGCAATTGGGGGTAGATGAAAGATTGGCCAGGGAGAACCTTAAACCGAGAATTGATGTCAATTATAACCTCGTCAATTCACCGATCAATTATTCAGGGGAATTTACCAACATAGATATAAGCAACAATTATAAGTTCGGGTTGGAAGTTGAGTTTCCGCTTTTCCTTCGAAAGGAGAGAGCCAAGCTGAAGCAAACCAGAATTAAGATTGATCAAACCTCGTATGAGAGCCGCTTTGCCCAGCAGCAGATTGTCAATGAGATTGAAGGCGTTTATTTCGAAATGATCAATGGTCAGCAAATGCTCGGTTTCCTGAGAAGTGCTGTGAGCAACTACACAAGGCTACTGGAAGCAGAGTTGCTCAACCTTTCATTGGGCGAGAGTGACTTGTTCAAAATCAATTTTCAGCAAGACAAACTGTTGGAGGCTCAGATTAAGCTTATTAAGCAACAGGTTTCCATCGAAAAGGCGAAGCTTGAATTACTCTGGGCAGCAGGTAAACCCTATCTCAATTTTAGTTTCCCTGTTTCAGTGGAAGATTGATTGGGTAAGGTACTGGTAATCAAGGTGAAGGCTAGGTGCGCCTCAGTATGATTGGTGTGTAACTAAAGTCACATTCAAATTTTTAGGGATTGGTTAAAATTACCATGTGCTTAAAATAGGCATGTTTTTTCCACTATTAAACCCTAGAATAATGAGTTCTCACCACAAAGTGTTGGTTATAGGTGGCGGTACTGCTGGCATCATGGTTTCAGCCCAGCTAAAACGAGCCAAAAGAGATTTGGATGTAGCTATCATCGAACCAGCCGCAACGCACTATTATCAGCCTGCCTGGACCTTAGTTGGTGCCAATGCCTACGACTTCGAAAAGACCGCCAGGCCCATGAGGGATCTGATTCCTGCTGGCGTCACCTGGATCAAGGAGTCTGCGAGTGAGTTTAAGCCCGATGAGAACATAGTGGTTACCGCAGTAGGCAATGAGTACAGCTACGACTTTCTGGTGGTCGCTCCGGGAATCAAAATGGATACGAGCCTCATTGAAGGGCTTACAGAGGCTCTGGACAAAGACGTTGTTTGCAGTAATTATACTGACCCCAATCATACCTGGAATGTGTTGAAAAACTTCAAAGGAGGAAATGCCATTTTTACCCAACCAACCACTCCGATTAAGTGTGGTGGTGCCCCTCAGAAGATATGTTATCTGGCCTCAGATTATTTCAGAAAAGAGGGGATCCTCGATAAAACCAATGTGGTTTTTGCCTCTCCGGGTACCGTTATTTTCGGTGTGCCGGTCATTGCGAAAACCCTGATGAAGGTAATTAACAACTATGGTATTCACTTTAAACCTTTCTATGCACCGATTAAGATAGACAGTGAGAAAAGGGAAGTTACCTTCAAGAGTGTCAATCCCGAAGAGAACAATTGTATTGTAAATGAAGGAAACGTGTTGAATGAAAGGACTGAGGGTACATATTCTACGGTAATGCCTTATGATATGCTCCATTTGGCACCACCACAAACCGCACCCGATTTTGTCAAGCATTCTACCCTGGTTAATCAGGCCGGTTGGCTGGATGTTAACATAGAAACCTTACAACATGTAAGGCATCAAAACATCTTCGGTTTAGGGGATGTTGCCGCTCTACCTACTGCCAAAACCGGTGCTGCCATTAGAAAACAGGCACCCATTGTAGTCGCCAATATTCTGAAACTAATGGAAGCCGATAGCATTACCGATATGAAGTACAATGGTTATTCTTCCTGTCCTTTAGTGACAGGCTATGGTAAAATGGTGTTGGCTGAGTTCGATTATAAGAATAACTTCCTCCCGGACCCACAGTTGAAGAAAATGCTGATTTTTGATTCATCCAAAGAACACTGGAGACTCTGGATGCTGAAAAAATACATGCTTCCCTACTTGTATTGGAATAAAATGATGAAGGGAATTCCTGTTTGATTTAAGATAGTCTCTGCGAAAATTTTATCTTATTTGGTTCAGTTTTAAATTAGGAGTCTTTCGGCACTATTTTCACCGAAGTATTGTCGTTAGTAATGACGTGGCTCCTTAAAGGCCAGATAAAATAACCAGATTGATAATTATGGAAAGACAGAAAGTAACAGCGAAGAGATCGCTTACAGAAGATACAGAAAAGTTATTGAATGATCAGATAAGAATGGAGGCGCTTTCATCGGCAGCTTATCTTTCAATGGCCTCCTGGTGCGAGATGACGGGTTATGAAAACTCGGCCAAATTTCTTTACATGCATTCAGAGGAGGAGAGGCAACACATGCTCAAGCTGTTTCATTATATCAACGAAGCAGGAGGCCATGCCCTTCAGCCGGAAATCACCAGTCTTACACATCATTTCAATTCACTGAAAGAGGTGTTCGAAGAGATCCTGAACCATGAAATTGAGGTGACAGTGTCTATCAATAATATTGTGGATCACTGTTACAAAATTAAGGACTACACCACCATGAGCTTCCTAAACTGGTATGTTGAAGAGCAAAGAGAAGAAGAGACTTTGGCCCGTAGAGCAGTAGAATTGTTCGATATTATTGGGGAAGATGGCATGGGCCTTTGGACGATAGATAAAGAAATATTGAACCTTAGAAAAGAGGTTCCTAACGGAAATCAATGAAAATAGTAACTGATGCCCTGGCTCAGGTGGGCCTTGAAAATGAGTTGGTCCAAGAAATTGTCAATACAGGCCGATTTTTGAAGGTTCGGGAAGGACAACCTCTGATTGAGCCGGGAATGGAGGCCAAAGAAATGCCCCTGGTCATTAATGGAACACTTCGGGTGATGAGAGAAGATAAGGATGGAAGGGAGATCTTCCTTTATTATCTGGAAGGGGGCGATGCCTGTGCCATGTCTATCTCCTGTTGTCTGGGTACCCAGATTTCCGAATTTAAGGTTGTGGCAGAAGAAGATGCAACACTTTGGATGGTTCCGATGCATCATATCGATACCTGGATGGTTAAGTACCGATCATTCCGCAAATTCATTTTTGATTCCTATCACGATAGGTTCGATGAAATGCTGAATACCATAGATAGTATTGCCTTCATGAACATGGATCAGCGGTTGATGAAATATCTGCTGGATAAAAAGCAAAGCGCAGGCTCCTTTGTGATCAACAAAACCCATGAGCAAATTGCCCAGGAGCTGAACACCTCGCGCGTGGTTGTATCCCGTTTATTGAAAAAATTGGAGCGAGAAGAGAGAGTTGAGCTTCATAGAAATAGGATAGAGGTGCTGTAAGTCTGATTGTGTTCCGTACCTGACGGCATCGCTATCATTTGCTATATAAGCTACCTATTTTCATCATTTTGAATAATGCAGGTGATGTATTTAAAGAGGGGATCCCTCCACTCTGGACGGATCAAATTCTCAGGGTTTTGCACCGCGAATACACCTTGAAGATGTATCTGAGAATAAGTATTGGCCATTATATGTGTTGTTATAATGGGTAATTTAGAACAATTCAGATTCTCAATTACCACTTAATGGCCATCTCTTTCAATCCTCCATAGCGTAGCATTCCAGGCCCCAGGTATTGACAATTTCCATTACTTCAGATTCACGGACTCTGTCTTCTGCCTCAATGCGGAGAACACGGTCACGGTCTTCCATATCTATAGACCAATCCATTACATCCGGATTATACGCAAGCAGAGCATTGACCTTTTTCATTCTGCTTTCGTTGAAAATGTTGGTTTTGAATATTAAGAGTTTCATAGTTGTTGTGTTGATATTTAATGCTAATCTCTATTCTTCCTTTTTTAGTTCCATAAATGAATTGCCGAAGCGGAGAATTTTCTCGGTGAAGCCCCGATTTTTCATGCTGAACTGAATCTACTGGAAAAGGAATATGAATAAGCCACTCATAGAATGACTCCTTAAAGCACTAAAAGGTTCGGATTAACCTGCTAATGTGCAAAGCGAATTCGCTTCAATGAAAAGAAAGGTCTTTTTGGTTTAATCTATAGGTCTGGCCTTTACCCCTTCGAAGGTCATCTTAATAGGCTTGATTGTACCGTCAGTATTGAATTCCATTTTATCGATACAAGTCACCCGATGATCACGGTCTTCATTGGGAATTGGACGCCTGTGATAGATCATGTACCAATCGTCAGTATTGGGTACATTGATGGCGGAGTTATGGCCTGCGCCAGTAGCCACTGTAGTGTCTGACTCCAGAATTGTCCCGATTCTTTCATAAGGGCCATCAACCTGGTCCGCCATGGCATAGGCCACTTTGTAGCTGCCGTTTGTCCATCCACCTTCAGACCACATGAGGTAATACTTGTTGTTTCTCAGGAACATAAAAGGGCCTTCCACATAGCCTTCCGGGGTAATTTCTTTGAAGAGGTTTTCACTGTCCCATGGAATAACTGTTTTGAAATCATCGCTGAGCTTACCAATGTTGCAATGCCTCCATCCACCATAGAAGATGTAGTGCTGACCATCCTTGTCCTTGAATACAAATTGATCAATCGGTTGGGCATCATTATAAAAATCATCAATTAATGGTTTGCCGAGATAGTCTGAATAGGGTCCTCCGGGATTATCAGCTACAGCAATGCCTATTCCACCAGTGTGGTTAATATTGTCATCTGCATTATAAAGTGAACTTCCCGGGCGTTGAATATCATTAGCCGAGAAGAAAAGGAAGTATTTCCCATTGTTCTCAATGGCTGCAGGAGCCCACATGGCTTGTCTGGCCCAGGAAATGATAGTTGTATCCAGAATTTTTTCGTGCTTTTCCCAGGTCACGAGGTCTTTGGAAGAGAAGGCATCGAAAAATACCTGCTGCTTATAACGATTACTATAAGTTGGGAAAATCCAGTATTCATCTCCGAATACTACTCCTTCAGGGTCGGCATACCAGCCTTCGAAAAGAGGATTTCCGGAGCTTTTGGTGGAAACTTCTTCTTTAGGTTTCGATTCACAGGCTAAAAAGGTAGCGATGATCAGGGTGAGGAGCAGATTGCGTTTCATGGTGATGAAAATATCGATATCTATTCAATTCCAAAAATCGAATCTTACAGGAGGTACTCAGGGTTGTTGACCAAAAACCAGTTTGAATCCATTCAGATCTCTGATGGAAAACTCAATATTGCCGTAAATCCGCTCAGTGAGCGGTTCAATAATTTCTACGCCATTGGTTGAGAATTCCTCAAAAAGATCTTCAATTGCATTAACCCAGAAATACAGGTCGAAACCTGCTTTTCTCAGCGGTACATTGCTGGCTTGTACCAGATCAGTATCGGCTTTTCCAAAATGTACATTCATTCCATCTCTTTCTACCATGGCATATACCGGTGGATCGAGGAAATAATCAAGAATCCGGAAGCCAAGTTTGTCCCTGTAAAACTCAGCCGTTTTTACTACATCATCGACTACAAACTGTGTGGTGATTCCTAGAATTGCCATTTGCTTAAGCTGTTGAAAGATGGAATTTACGAAATGAAGGCTTACGGGAAGAACAATAACTCAGAGTGCCGATGAAGAATGTGAAATTCACTTTGTAAATTATCTCTATGAATCTGTTGAATTTATATTCAAAATCATTCATCAATATAGCACTGGTACTTACCAGGCTATGGATAGGAGTGGTAATGTTCAGGTATAGTACTCAATATCTTTTTGGAGGAAAGGTACCAGAGCTGGCTGCATTTCTTGAAAGTCTCCACTGGCCGATGCCCGAGGTAATGGCCTACACTTCTCAAATAACCGAGTTTATTGCCTCCATCCTCATTATTCTGGGAGTCAGGTTGGGAGCCATTATGCTGGCTGTTACCATGTTGGTGGCGGTACTCTTTGCTCATCAAGGTTTGATTTTCACAGAGGCTGAGACCCCCTTCAACTTTTTTGTGTTCGCTTTAATTCTGAGTCTTACAGGAATGGGTAAGCCTGCATTGGACAATTTGTTGTTCCGGAAAAGCTAATGAGCTTTGACCGACTTTCTGAAAGCAACTGAAGCCATAAGGCCGATAATTCCAAAACCAACAAGAACCGCAAATAAGTATTGATGCCCCAATTCTCCCGGGTTGTTATCCAATAAAACACCCATCAGAGGCCCCATAAAGACATCGGGTGTATATCCGGCAACAGAAATGAACCCGATGGCCGCTCCTGCATAGGAAAGTGGGATTTTAGACTCCTGAAACAGGGCATAGTACAAGCCCCTAAGGCCATAGATGCCAAGGCTGGTGCATGCAAGAGTCAGGGCGATCAGCACAAAGCCAACATTGGATAGAATTCCGGTGCTGATGATCACCGAACCGGCAATGAGGATGACAAAACAAATGCCCGTAACCCTGGAATGAATAAAACGGTCTCCCAGATAGCCCGCAATTACTGCGGCCAAAGGTCTCATCCAAAAAGAAATAGTAGCGATATGTGCCGATTGTATATCGTTATATCCGAATGCATCCTGAGCATATAAACCAAAGTCGTCAATACACTTATAGCCAACATAGGCGCACAATAAGATGACAGCCTGTAGCCAGACAGATTGATGCTTCATTGCTCTTTTTACCCCACTAAAGGAGAGTTTTGAGAGAGAAGATCCAGCGGTCATGCTGCTCTCAGGAAGAATGATCCAGGCAAGAAAAGCAGCCAGAAACACAAAACCTGAGAATATCAGGATGATGTTGGACATAGCACTACTCAGTTCTTCAAAAGTGGAGTTCTCTGCCTCACTGGAAAGAAGAAAGTCTAATAAAAACACAGTAATCGAAGCGACCAGTGCAGCAGCCAAACCCCTGCCTCCATCCACCAGACCCTGCGATTTCCCCTGACTGTTTTCTCCTCCAAAAAGCCTGATGCCTTTGATATAAGCCGACCAAAACAAGAAAATGGTGCTCAGGCCCCAGAAGCCATACAGAAAATTTAAAACGGCTGCGGATGGAATAAAAGACAATACAACTCCGCCCATTCCAGTGACTAAAAGTGAGAATACGATCAGTCTCTTGGC
>Ga0114899_1001014_pt1 | contig 17483 bp, 21 predicted proteins | sample MalvireepMed_215_FD_83497 | JGI IMG/M metagenome (GOLD analysis project Ga0114899, IMG submission 83497) | Marine viral communities from the Global Malaspina Expedition - Malaspina viral metaG DeepMed_215 | ecosystem: Environmental > Aquatic > Marine > Oceanic | place: Mediterranean Sea...
TCCCAATGGTGACACGATCTAGGACACGTAGCTCGCTCGGTGAGGGTCAGAGAGTATAGACGTTTCCCTGTCCATTTCCTAGCGGTAACCTTGAACCCTAGTTTCTTGTTGTTCGAACCCTTTTTGAGTATGTCTAGGGTTCCGTTGGGATCCTTGACGCTCTTAGGGTAAACGGTTGTCGTTCTCATGGTGTATACTGTAGAGTGCTGGGGGTTGCATTGCAAGCGTAATCCGCTAGGTTTTTCGAGGAAATCTGAGTTTTTTACGCGGAGTCGTTGTAAGTTGTTGGTATTGAAGGGTTTATGTGTGGCCCCGGGCGGCTAAGGAAATATTCCCTACTTGAAAAGTAGTAGCACAAGCAAGACCACGATGGATAATAGGATCAGCGCAATATTGCTAGCGATGTCTGCACGATCTTTGTCGGTTCTCATTTGGTGGACTTCCTATAAAAAAGGGGAGAGGCTACTACCTGCCATGCCTATTTCACCTCTCCCCTACTTTTTCTCGTAGGCTACTAGTTTATTTTCTGAGTGGCCTTGTGGGCTGCTGTCGCTCCGATATGGCGACGGTCGATCCTCGTATAGTCCCACTCCTCGAACGGAAGCATTCGTCGTAGAGATTTATACGCGGTTAGCGCGTTATCAATCTGTTCGGGTGTCCCATTAGACGACCAAACTTCGGCGAACAGTTCTCCGACTTGGATGCTCAAGCCTTGGATCTTGGCTTGCTGGGTGTTGTAATCAAAGTTACTTCTCATGAGGTTCCTCTTAGTGGGTTGTGTGCCTACTGGGCACGGTTCAATCGCTATCGTCTGCCTCTTCGGCATCTTGTCGGGATAGTCGGTGTAGTAGTATTCATCCATGGTAGTATTATACCTCATCGGTTGGGGTTTGTCAAGTCTATTGCTCGGTGGGTCGCCATCCTGACTCCATCTTCCACCGACAAAGTCTGGGACCATCCACGCGATTCTGAGCCTCCCGCAGACGTTTCATGGCTTGTTCGTATGTTTGTGAGATCCAAACGGTTTCCCTTGGGCCGACGCCGCACCATCGGGCATCCTGGTCGTTTAGAGCATTGCCCAGGGCATCGCGTTCTGTGTAGTCCAGGGTTAGCTTGTATAAACGGGTGCCGTCGTCTTCATCCATGTTAGTCCTCCGATCCAAACACCCTGTCTTGGCAGGTTTGGCACATGCCTGAAATGCAAAACTCCTGTTCGGAGATCTCATCGCGGAAACTCTCGGCATCGCCTCCGCACGTTTGGCAGATGCCAGAGGCTACACCGATCACACGGTTAGACCCTGTGATGAGGGACAGAAGGGTTTCGATTCGCAGGTCTTTTTTGGTAGGTTCCATGACGTATAGATTATCACATCGTGCCTTGCGTTTCAAGCCTGGGGTGTGTGATTTTTTTGAATTTCTGTTGCCCTAAGGTGTTAGGTATAAAGGGTTTAGGAGAACTGCCGGGGGCCCAAATCCCCCGTTTATTGCAAGGCAAAAGCCAAAGCCGATAACACAACGAAGAGAGCGACACACCACGCCGTAGCGGCTGCTGCTAAAAAGTTAGCGTCTCTGTTATTGCGGATGAGTTGCATATCAGACATACTCCTTGACGGACTCGTTGGAGAAGTAGCGATCCCGCTCGATGCCTAAACCGATGGCTCGGTGCGTTCGGCTCTTGGTAGCGATGCTCTCAAGCTCGGACAGCCTGAAGTATCCCCACTCTTTTTCGATGCCATCAACCAAGCCATAAAACAGCCAATCTCCGTCTTCTTGCTTCTCGCCTTCGAGGACATACCAAGTCCACGAGCCGATAGGGTCGAAGAACTTGCAGACGAATCGCGGGTCATCACAGCCATACTCGCGGCTGTAGAGTTCGGGGATTTGCTTTTCGATTTCTTTGGTTAGTAACTTCATGCTGTATATTAGAGACGACTGGGGGCATTTTGTCAAGCATAAGGTCAAGAAAATGAGGAAAAACTTTCACTCCTAAGTGTGTGTGGTATAAGGGTTTATGCCCAAACCACCGGGCCTTAGTTCTAACCCTTTATGGGGTAGCTACTTATGGTATTTATTCTTCTGATACCATTCCTTCTTCCAAGCTTTTTGCTTTTCTTCCACGAATGCGGAGACCCACTTAGGCCCCTTGTCCTCTGCAAGCTTCCGATAGCGTGCAACCAGACGACGGCCACGTTCGTATACGTCGCCATCATCGGAGTAGTTGTAGAACCAATCCAGCTTCGGGAGGTTCTCCAGAAAGAGGTCGAAGCTCATTTCTTCGAAGTTCGTAGGTTTGTTATTGTTCATGTTACTCATTCCTCCATGTAGCGGGGGTCTTCGTTGATATTGTGAATCGACCAGCCGAGGACATCCCATACGATATGCAAGGGAACATTGGTGATGGCTGCGATTTGTTCGCTTGTCATTTCGCTCTCTTGCCAAAGATAGAAAATGTCATTCATGGTCACCTCGGATACGTCGAAAACGCTTGTGATCTTCTCGTGTTCTTCAATCTTCATATGTATATTAGAAACGACTGGGGGCCGTGTGTCAAGCATAAGGTAGGGAGGAGGAGGAAAAACTTTCATTCCTAAGTGTGTGGGCTATAAGGGTTTAGGTTCCGCGCGCCGGGGCGCTAGGGAAAATTTCCCTACAACATAATTTCATGTTGTAGGGAGTTAGAGTATTCTTAAACGCAACTTATTATACCGCAATGGGTTATAAATTGGTGGAGGTGGTGGGAATCGAACCCACGTCCTAGCATCGTCGCATTGAGCGGTTTCGATGTTAGTCTAAACCGTTCACCCCCAAAGAAAACCTAGTTTTTCTTAGCCTTCATGTTACCTACAAATGGGACATGTTGCGTCCCTTCGAGGCTGTCGAGCCACTCGTAAATGTCGGATTTTCTCCACATCTTGGTAGCGGTTAGTTTATTGGGGCCTAACCTAATGGGCGGGGGCATTTTCTCCACTCCATCCTTGTTCCAGTTGGAAATCGTTGCTTCTGTAACCCGACAAAGCTCGGCTAGTTCGGGCAGAGTTATAAAATAAGGGGACATAGTCATTTTTAGTTTTGGTAAAAAAAGTTCTTGGTTGCCTCTACGGGTCAACTGTGACACGCACTAGGGAAGGATGGCACATGGCGCTGATTCTTTCCCTAGTGCCGCTCAGGGCCTAAGTCCTATTTATACTCGCCCTGACGAGTTGTTACCCGTGAAGATAACGATGGTTCATCCCGTTGGGAGTGGAATACTGCCGAGAGTTTCGGTAGTGCTTGTTCCACGCCTTCTTGCACGCATTCAGAGTGCCCGTGTAAGTGTTGGCTTGCGTTTTCAGGTCAAAGATCGTATAGACTGCCGTCGAAGCAGAGCCATTTCCTACGCGGATCATAACGGCATTCTGATTGGCGCGCACTATGTTGCTAATATTATTGAGCATGTTTTTGGTATTGGTAAAAGGTGAAACGAAGGGGGTAGCATAACACATCCCCCTCGCTTTATCAACCCTCGGTAACGGTTTCCTGCCGATTTGTCGAGGTATTTGCAATATCCCCAACCGCCGCAGCGATTTGGGACTCGATCTCCGATTTGCGTTGCTCGGCGTCGGTGATTGTCTCCTCCGCCTTGGCTCGCTCATCCTCAATCTTGGTAATCCAAGCCTCATGCTTTTCAATGCGAGCACTGAAGGATTGGGGACCGTTGCCTAGGCCCTTGCGGGCTTCTCTGATGTCCTTGCGGGCATCTTCAAGATCCTCAAAGAGGGGCATCAATGTTGGGTCAGCCTTGGCCTGCTGCTTGACGAGCTTTAGACGCTGTCGGGTGAGCTTGGCTTCCAGGTCGATGATGGCTTCTTGAGGCGTTCTCTGTTGTCGCTTAGTCATCTCATTATTATAGAGGAGTTTCGTGAGCAGGTCAAGCTTGCAAGTGTAAATATTGATGTGGATGGTGTAAGTGCTTGTAACTAAAGGGGTTACGCGAGCCGCCGGGGCCGAGTCGGTAAAATTTACTGGATTGGTGTTCTCTTAGTAGTGCCAATGACTGGATGGGGAGTTCCAATCGTCCATCCAATCCTCATCGTCCTTGTGGTCTTCGTTCCTTTGGGTGTCCATTATTTCCTCGTAAGCTAGTTGAACCTCGCTCGCGGGCTCGGGATACCAAGCCATATACCACCTGTCACCGCAGCATTCGCAGTCCCTGCCCTTCCTCACACCGTCGAAGTAAATGCCCTTGGATTCTGCGATCCTGTTGGCTTCATCCTTGCTTGATGCGTAGATGTAAATGTCGAAGCCTTCGACGTAGCCCTCTGAGGCATTCAGCGTAGGCGCGTCTACGACGAAGCCGCCCGAGTTGTTCTGGTGATACCTGAATGTTTCTGTCTTTGTCATGAGGCTACCTACTATAAACGGTCGTTGTCCCTTGTCAAGTCTTGAATGAAAATCGAGCGGACGATTTCGCGTTTTTTCCTATACCATTTGGGGGGAAGGCCCCCATATAGACACCCCTTATAACCATTAACAAGCCCCAACTAATTCTTAAAAAACTCCCACCAATTGGGACTCCGATAAAAGTGGGACTCCTAAATTCTAAAAAACTTGGAGTCGTAAAAAATTTGCTCAGAAAAAAATTAGAATATTAGGTTGATGATATCTAAGATGAGACCTTCAAACAACATCCAAAGGGGTTCCAATGCATCTTCGGGTAACGCCTCTAGGGCAGCAGATGTATTTGGAATTATGGCGGAACATGAGCTTGAACACAGCACTAATGATACAATAAGGGCTGCCAAGCAAAGACCCTTTAAAATGTCATCAACAAATTCAGACTTTTTCTTAGGCATTACCATTATGAGCTTTGACCTGGGCGAGGGAAGCTTCAATAGATGCAAACTTCTCAGCCTTAGCCTTAGCGGAAGCTCCATTGCGAGCCATATTAGCTGCGATCAAGCCACCGCCCCCTGTCACTAATTCCATGAGACCGATTTTTCCATCTTGGTCTGCGTCGATATCAGATAGTTCGTCGGTGATGCTAGCAAAGGTTTTGTCGGCTCCGTGCATCCATTCTTGGACTTTACTTAGAGCTTCACCTGTTTTGCCTTGGACATCGCCTACGATGCCGTTGATCTTGTCTGATACGGAGGTTAGGTTATTAACCATTTGAGCAATACTTTCTTGATTCTGGTTGATAGTATCTGCAACTGCGTTGAATGCCTGACATCCAGTGAAGGTTATCAGTGAAGCGCCAATTACGGCAAGCGGCATTGCGTACCTCTCTTCGAATTGATTAAATTTACTCATTTTGGAGATTCCTGTTTCGATTTCTTTTCTTTTTTAACTTCGTCTGGAATTAGTGGTTCCCGCTTTCCAGACAAGGTTGTCCTCATGAAAAATGGTTCATTGGTTTTTTTAGTCATTAGGTGTTGCCTTTTTCTTCTTCTTCGCGTCGTCACCGTTGGATTCACTCACGATAGAACGCAGGTTGGCACCTATCATAGTGATCAGGAGGGTTAATAATGCCGAGACGACTGAAATTTGTGATTCAGGGATATACTGGACTGACCCTAAGAAGGCTGCTATCAACAATAGGAGGTATAATGGGCCGAAAATTGCGATATGCTTCGATGCTGCCTCTCTGGCAGACATTTGAATTTTCATCTTAGCAATTTCTACTTGAGCTTCGGCTTTTGTTTTCTCGATAAGAGCTTTGTACCGAGCCCTAGCTTCTTTCGCTTCTTCGCGTTTCATTTTGAAAGCTAGGCTAGAGTCTCTGACTACGTATTTCACTGATTCTTCATTATTATCATCAAAGTCGCTATTTTTCGCCATGGTAATATCCTCATTGTCTTTTTCATTCTCATATTTTCACGGGTACTAACACTATATTATATAGCGCATAACGAAAAAGGAACTCCTAAAAACTTAAGAGTTCCTTTTTCGTTAGAATACGAGCTTTCCTATTACGTGTAATCGTGCCGACTTATGTCATATTCACTAAACCCGGCATCTGGATTTACAGTCCAGGATCCCCATGGCAATGTCGTGGCAGGATTTTTCGGGGGCATACTCCAAAGTTGTACCGCTGACACCGTACTTCCTACCATATCAATAAACATCAGGATTTGCTGAAGAGTTTCTTGATTAGAGTTATACTTTCCCCAGAGCCTATAGGCATAACGGACATCGAGAGTTGCTGCCCCGTATATGCCCCCCGGACCCCACTGCGACCCTCCCAAGTAACCCGCTTGGTTAGGAGTCAAAATGGACAAATTAAAGTTACCTATATACTGTGATTGTTCGGGCAAAGCTATTGGGGTGTTGCATCCGCTAAATATAACTACTACATTAGTAGACCGATCCATTGTTTTGCTAACTTCAGTATCTGTCGCGTCGTTCCAAGGTCGTCGGTTGTAATACGGTTGGGTGGTCATTACCGTCCCCTGTGGGCCTAGAGTAGATGCGGTTAGGGTCCCATAGGTATTTCCATAGGAGTCCGCGCTCATGGCATTCCATTGGAACTTTTGAGGTTGCTGGAAGCTAGAAACATCGTACCAATTATATACTTTCCGCCTGGAATAGCTAGCCGTAGTTACGATCTGCAATCCGGTCCCCGCTATCCGTATTCCAACCCCATAAGAATTCAATGCAGGTGAGGTGGAACTTACCGACCCTCCCATGGGGACTCGTACATAATCAATATTCAGAGTTTGGGTTTCTTCCAAAAAGGGCCCTGAGAATCCACTTGCGTAGTATGTCCCTAAGCCCTGGACGATCCCGCTTGCGGAAGACGCGGCGTAGTAAGTACTAGTACTGTCTGGCGTTAAGACATCGGCTGGTGTGTCTACCATGGTAAACTCCTTTTTAATTCTACTTTATATAGTAAGTTACGACCAAAAAACTCCCTCCCAAATACTTAGAAGTTTCAAAAAAAGGGGTATAACGGGGGTTCACCTGTTGTGCAGGGTCATCCCCCGATTAGCATTTACATCAAGTCTACAATTTCAGCTTCTTTGGCGCGTGGAATCTTAATTGTAAGCAGTCCATTAATAAAATCAGTATCTGCTTTCTTAAGGTTAAACGCTTCATCAATGTTTAGAGAGAAATCAACATTTTTCTTGGAGATACCATGGTGTACAAATTTGGTACCTTCTTCCTTCTCTCCTTTTGCAGTAATTCGCAAAACACCCTTACTTGCTTTGACGCCAATTGCATCTTTATCATAACCTGCTAATGCGAAGCGAAGCCAAAGGTGTTTGCCTTCTTCGTCTACCCAACAATCTGAGTGTGGGTAGTTAGGTAAGCAAGCTAGTTGCTTTTTGGGCTCGATGACCGCAGTCTCCCAATTGTTTAGAACCTGATCAAAGTGGTTCCAGATCGAATCAAAATTCGTCCAATAAAAGTTTCCCATTGTTTTTCTCCTTTTCTTTTAGACAAAGGGGTTAGGAATCCTGAAAATCAGCGATTCCATTAGTATATACTATGATAGCTTGGAAAGTTATTATAAATCAAAAAAGGGGAAAACAATGAAACATTTACTAACAATAATGTTACTTTTCTTTCTAGGAAGTAGCTTAACTTTTAATTTAAATGCTACTCATTACTTTATTCCTCACGGGGGGCAATACCGTGGCCCTGGTGATGTAGTTCCACCAAACCCAGGAGGCGGTCCTGGTGGTAGAACTCCAGGTCCTAGAGGTCCTTCTACTCCTGGGCCTGCGGGGCCTAATACCCCTGGTCCCGGCGGTCCAAGTACTCCAGGGCCTAATGGCCCTAACGCTGGGGGGCCTGCTGCCCCTGGGTCTGCGGGTCCAACTACAGGTCCTAGAGGTGTTCCTATTGGAATTGATCTTACTAAATGGCAATTTTGGTGGGAGTTCAATAAGGACCCATTTATCAATTTGAAGGACTCAATTCATGCCAGTATAATTACAACTGGTTCGGATGAATTCTTCATGGGTGGAAGTCGTCGTAATGAAGGGAAGGACACTATGAAGCCCTCAGAGTCTGAGGTTCTTAACAAGGTTCTCCCCTCTTTAAAGCGCAAGATGGACACTACTGATCAACGCGATATAATTTCTTCTTGTCTCGTTGCTATGGCTAAGATCGGTAGGAATCATAGAGATTTCAATATCTTAGATGAGATGAAAGTTAGATTATCAAGTAGGGATCAAGAAATTCGTGAGACTGCTGCATTGGCTATGGGAATTTCTCAACTGCCTGAGGCTTTGGAGTATTTACCCGATTTAGCTAAAGATACATCTAAGGGGCGCAAACTGGTTAATCGTCCTTCGGTGGATAATCGCACTAGGGCTTTTTCATGTTATGGCTTAGGATTGCTAGCACATTCTACTAATAACTCTGATGTAAAATGGAGATGTTATATAACTTTACGTGAGGTTCTAAAAACCAGTATTAAACGTGGAGTTGTAGATCGTAATATTCCTGTTGCCGCTATTAATGGCATACGTCTCTTACAACCGTATGCAGGAGGAAACGCTAAAGATGCTAACTTGCTAACTCAAGCAGTTCATACTCTGTATATTTACTACACTAAAGATGTTGGTCAAGGAGAACAAATGATTCAATCTCATATCCCACCTGCTATTGCTCAATTGATCGGGCGTGACGGGGATAAGGATAACAAGTTTAAAGATAGATTTGTTAAAGATCTTAAGACTAATGGTCGGGCTAGGGAAACGTATCAATCAGCAGTAATTGCTCTTGGTATGCTTACTTACCCTCCTGAGATTAATAAGGTGCATAAGAAATACTCTGATGAGTTGTTAAAATACTACAAGAAGGGTAAAGATCCACAGGCACGTAATTTTGCTTTAATGGCGTTAGGTAAGATTGGAGGAAACTACAATCGCAATAATCTTCTAATAGCATTTGACAAAGGCAGTAAGGCTATGGTTAAACCATGGGCTGCAATTTCGTTAGGTGTACTAGCTTTTGAGACTAATAGTGAAGGGGCTGAAATTGATTATACAATTGGTAATGCCTTACACAGGTCTTTAAAAGAGATCAAGAATGATGAGACTAAATCAGCCATTGCTGTTGCTTTAGGATTGTGCAAATTCCGCGATGCTGCTGATTCCATTGAGCTTCTTTTAAGTCAGTATAGGAATCGTGATGAACTCGCAGGTTACTTATGCATTAGTTTAGCCTTAATGGGTAATGATCGTTCCATTGATAGAATCAGCAATATTGTTGAAATGGCTATTAGGCGTCCTGATCTTCTCAAGCAAGGTGCTATTGCTCTAGGTAAGTTAGGAGATAAGAGTGTTACTACTGAGCTTCAACAAATGCTTAGAAGTGATAAACATAGGAATGTCGCCAAGCTGAGTGCGATTGCTGCTGCTCTTGGATATATTGGAGATCGTAGGAGTATTGATCCTTTGCTTAGAATGCTTAATGATGAGTCTATAACTCCTTTGTCGCGTGCGTTTGCTGCTGTGGCATTAGGGGGAGTTGCTGACAAAGAATCGCTTCCATGGAACTCTAAGATAGCTGTAGATATGAACTACCGGGCAGCGGTAGAAACTTTAACAAATCAATCAACTGGAATTCTCGATATTCTGTAGCTATGAAAATTTTATCAACTCTACTTCTATTGTTACTGACTGCTTGTGGGCCTAAAGGAGATAAGATTCCACATACCCCTCCACCTCCTCCTCCGCCTGTATACATGGAGGCTGGGTTGACAAAAGCAATTCCTTTAGAGGGAAATCATGTTCCCATGATGACGTATTTCAAATATGATTATCAAAATAAATTTCTTTTTATTAATTTTTGGAACGAGTCTTGTAGCGTAATTAGTGAGGGAACATTTAAGTCTTCGACAGTGGGTCAGAATTTGATCCCTGGAACATTTCAAAATGGAGGATTTCCAAACCAACTGTATCTGTATTTCGTTCTTCAAATACCAAATAGTTCGTCTACATCTACGCCTCAATACCCTGAGGAGTTAGAATACACCTTGTCCCTATTTCCAAAGGGATCAACAGAATGGGATGGGTTTGAAACTGTTAGTATAAACGGTGAACAAACTGTAATGAATTTGCGGTATTCTGATCCCGGAGTATGGTAATGGAATCTCTAGCTGACAGTCTTTTACAGTATGGGGTTTTGGGGTTGTGGGTAGCCTATATGATATATCGAGATGTGAGGCTCCATCAGCGCCTTAAAGAGCTAGAAGAGGCACATTATAAGGAGCGTCAATTTTACTATAATGAAATAAAAGATAGACTCACCAAATTATTACCTTTAGTGGAGAGGCTTCCGGGAACAAAGACATTATACGATGTGGTTCTTCCAAATAATAGATATAATAGAGAGCGTTAATAAAATGACAAATATAGATGATGTGGTTTATTCAAAACGTCTTCGTAAAGTAACGGGAGAACTAGAGGTTTTCTCCGAAAACGCTAAGTTTATATATTTATCTAATCCTCCCCTCAATTCTAGTTTATCGACTGGAAAAGAAATGCTTTTCTTGCAGGGGGTAACAATCTCTCGTACCAAAGAGATGGAAAAGAGTATTAGAAAGCATGATAAGGATCCTCTATATGCTATCAAAATGTATATGAAGTTGTTTGGGTTGCAATACGATGCCGAATATATGAAAAGGATATTAGTTGATACAGCTTTTTTGGTTCGTAAGCTTAAAAATAAGTTTAATAGGCCCCGTCCTTCTCAACTTTCACCTTACTATATGTCCGAATTAGAGGTGATATCTAGCCGCAGTGCAAAAACCCCGTCTTACCCTTCTGGGCACACGACTCAAGCTAGATTAATTGCTGAAATCTATGCGGACAAATACCCAGAACATAGAAAAAACCTTCTTATGGCTGCGGAGGAAGCGGGGGCAGGACGTATTATTGGTGGCCTCCATTTCCCCACTGATCATAAAGCCGGGATTTACTTGGCTAAACGTTTATTTAAGACAATAAAGAATAAAAAACCGCATAAAAGTTCGGCTGATACGCGGATTTTTGATATCAGTTCACGAAAAGGAGATTAAAATGCTATTTCAAATCCATGTTTCCCGTAGATTTACCATTCCTAGAATGGCGCATTGTGGCAATGGCTGTTGACTAGACAGTTCCCTCTTTTAGAGCTAACTGCCAACTAATACAATGGAGAAACCAGCAACTGGTAGAGCCAAGGAACCCGTCAAGTAGTATATGACCAGTATGGCTTTGCCAAAGACTTCCTAATATAAGCCCGATCCAGAAGCCAAAGCACATGGGACACTGTACCATTCCCCCGAAAAAGTTACTTTTGGATACAATCCAGTTTTTGACAGGTTCCCCAATCTTTCCGTGTGTCATAGTAAAGGTTATTCCAAAGCAAACTAAAATCCAAACAAAAAGTTCGTAGATATTTTCCATTATTTTACTTTCATAGGTAAAGTAGTATGTTTAATAAACGCGGTTCTGTTTTTATGCCAAGAGTCTCGGCCTACTAATTGGCCGCTCGAATGATGAATCATCTTAATTGGAACCGCATAGTTATTATAGCCAAGGGCGTGAGCAGTAGTAGTGTAGTGTATATCATAAAAGTCCCACAATCCCTCAAAATATGTAGGTTTTTCTACTTTAATATGTTCCCAAACTTTTTTTCTGGCTGCTAAAAATAGGCCATCTAAAGCTACTACTTCCCCGTAGGGTCCATAAGTTGTTGTATCAATTGTTGGGGGTTCTTCTTGAGCTATGTGGTTAACTGCTCCACGGTGTAGCCCCTTCTTCCAATTATCGTGATCCCACCATACGGCATTTTCCCCTAAAAATGTGGTTCCGGCGGGTCCCACGATCCCCGTTTTCGGCTTTACACAAATTGACAATGCGGCTATAAAATTTTCCTTGTTTGAAAGAATTTGAATGTCGTCATGACAGAAAATAACGATGTCAGTATCCGAGGCTTCGCACTTGGTCAGCCCTTTGTGATACGCACTAAAGATAGAATCTTGATTTACTAATAGTTTTACATCAACGCCAAAGCTAGATAATTTAGAGACTAGTCCTCTCGTCTGGGAGGACAGTTTAGGATTTCGAGTGCAGATTACTGCGAAAAATTTCATGGTCTATTATAGATAGTTTATGGATAAATCTGATTTAATTGCTGAATTCAAAAAGTGTAAGGATGAGCCTCACTACTTTATTTCACGGTACATTAAAGTGGTTCACCCTATCCGGGGTTTGGTTCCTTTCGAGCTTTACCCGTTTCAAACGAAGATTATTGAGGAGTTGGAGACACATCGTTTTAATATATTGCGAAAGTTTAGGCAGGCAGGATGTACGACCTTATGTGCTGCCTACTCTCTTCATATGGCGATTTTTGAGAAGCATAAGACGATTGTTATCCTTTCGAAAGGGGATGTAGAAGCGACGGAGGTGTTAGATCGTATCAAGGTGATGTACGAGGAGCTTCCTTCTTTTTTACGGCCAGGAGTAGCCGAGGATAATAAGCACACTCTCAAATTGAATAATAACTCCATTATCAAATCTAGACCGTCTGGTAAACAATCAGGTAGATCTTTAGCTGGGTCCTTTCTGATTATTGACGAGGCGGCATTCATTGAGAATATTGATACCATCTGGGCGGCGGTATACCCCATTATCTCTACAGGTGGTAGAGCGTTTGTGTTGTCTACGGTAAATGGTGTAGGAAACTGGTATCATAGAACCTTTAAGGAGGCCGGACTGTCGGAAAACGCCTTCAACTGTATTGATATTGCATGGAGAGACCATCCCGAGTACAAACGTCAGTTAGGGTATGATTCTCTGTATGAAGAAATGGAAAACCTAGGATTGAATGTGGATATGTGGGAAGCGACAACTAAAGCGAATCTTCCTCCTAAACAGTGGCTTCAAGAATATGAGTGTGAGTTTTTAGGGACAGGTGAAACCTTCATTGAAGGTACTTTGCTTAAACGCCTGTTGGAGGAGGTTAACGAGGAGTATTATATTAAATACAACAATAAAATGCGCGTCTGGAAGGATCCTGAACCTGCATATGACTATCTAATTGGAGTAGATGTCTCCATGGGCAGAGACCGTGATTACTCGGCTTTTCATGTCTTAAACATGTATACAGGGGAGCAAGTAGCTGAGTTCTATTCTAATAAGACCCCTATCAATGAGCTTGGGCAAATTATTGCTAAGGAGGGGAGCCTTTACAATAATGCCTCGGTAGTGATAGAGCGCAATACTATCGGGAACAATCTTATAGATTGGTTATTTAACGTTTATGAGTATGATAATTTATGGCTAGATGATAAGAACAATATAGGGTTACAAGTAACCTCTAAAAATAGAGACGAGATCCTGGCAAGACTAGAGGAGTATATCCGTAATAATATCCTTAAAGTAAACTCTAAACGTACTGTGGATGAGTTGCTTACGTTTATCATTAAGGATTCCGGCAGAATTGAGGCCGACAGAGGTAAGAATGATGACCTAATTATGAGTATAGGGATAGCCGTATCTGTACTACATACTTTAGTAGATACTCATGCGTTAGAATTCTCTCAAAATCCGCACCAGGAACAAAAACCATTAGAGCCTACGAGAACTACCCTCTATAACAGTTACGGTCAGGAAATAAGTACAGAAGATATGAAATGGCTGATGAAGTAAAGAAAAACGGTAAGGTCACGACGATTACCCAAGTTAAGGAAGATGCAGCAGGGGCTGGGATTACCCAATTTGGAGCCCAGAGTCCTGATAACCGCATAGGTCCTTATTTTTATCCTTCGGGCAGGTTAGGTCAGTTTTTAGCTAGATTCTTTGCTACTAAAGCTGCCCCCTATATGGCCCAACAAGGAGATGATGGGCCCACTCCTCAAGCGAGTCTAGCTGGGGATACCGTCCAGAGCGCCGATGTCGTAACTCCTGATAGATTACCAGCGATGGGGGCATTAAGCCGTAATAGCTTAGTACTCCCTGAAATTGAGAAAAGTCGGCGGGAACGGTATAAGAGATTTGAGGCTATGGATGACTATCCTGAAGTAGCAACAGCGTTCGATATTTATGCTGACGACTCCTCCCAAAAGAATTTACGGGGTGAGAGGTGGACGATTCACAGTGATTCTCAAATGGTTGTTGATGAATTAAAGGAATTATTCCGAGTCATCCAGTTAGACAGAATTTATTGGGATATTATTCGAAATACTGTAAAATATGGAGATGCCTTTATCGAGACAATCGTTGATACTAATAACCCCAAGAAGGGAATTCAACGCATTAAACCTTTAAACCCCAATTTTATTATTAGAGTGGAAAATGAATACGGGTATTTAACGGATTTCATTCAAGAAATTCCTGAAAAGGGGTCATGGGAAGCCTACGGTAGTGCCGCCGATTCCATGACGGGGGCGAAGTATATCACTTTAGATCGCAATCAGATTATTCATTTTCGCCTAAGAACGGCTGACCCCTCTTATTATCCTTATGGGAAATCAATCGCGGGGGCTGCTATTCGAATTTTTCGTTCTTTAAAATTAATGGAAGATGCTATGCTTATCTACAGGCTGGCTCGTGCCCCTGAGAGACGCATCTTCTATATTGACGTAGCTAATATGCCTGCCAACAAGGCAGAGCTTTTTATAGAGAAGGTCAAAGAAAAATTCAAAAAAGAAAAATACTACGATATTAATAGGGGCGGCATAGATGCACGCTATAACCCTCTTAGTGCGGACGAAGATTTCTTTGTTCCTACTAGAGGTCCTCAGGGCACTAAGATCGAAACGTTGCCTGGGGCAACTAACCTTGGGGAGGTAGAGGATGTTCGGTATTTTAGGGATAAGCTGCTCGCCGCTCTAAAGATTCCTAAGGATTATATTGTTGAGAAAGATAAGTCCCCTGAAAGAAAGGCAAACTTATCACAATTAGATGCCAAGTTTGCTAGAACTATCACCCGTGTCCAGCAGCAAATCGAGATAGGGCTAGAACAACTTTGTAGGCGTCACTTAAGCTTAATAGGGTATCCTGCTCATCTTCTTAAAGAATTACGGTTGATTCTGCCTGACCCTAGTGACACTTTTACCAAACGTAAGATGGAAATTGATGAGCAGAAAGCTAGGGTAGTCCAGGCTGTGGTTGCTACTGGGCTTTTCCCCAAGAAGACCCTTTATAAAGAATTTTATGATCTTACCGAGCAGCAAATTGAAGAGATTATGGAAGAGCTTAAACAAGAGCAATCAGAGATGCAATCTCAAGAGCTAGAGCAACAAGGGGCTATCGGACAGCAAGAAATGGAAATGGAGCAGGATGCAGCGTCTCAAGATGCCGGGAGGCAGGAGGTAGCTAAGGCCGCAGATCATGAGCGTCAGAAAGAATTACAAAAAGAGGGGGCTGATGCCCGGATTGTTAATACCCTTCGGCGTCTGAGAAAACAAATTATTTCCGAATCACAGAATGGGGTATCTTCGAAGGTTAATTCTATTGATAGGATAATTGGGAGAAATATAAAAAATCCCTAAAATAATGCGATCTATTATAACCTATATAACCCGTATGAGTTGACACATTAAGGAGTTAGAAATGTTTGATCATCTGTTTGAGAATAGAAATTCCACCATAACAAATTTATTAAAACTAAGTGATTGCTTGGGACGCTCTCTTAGAGAGAACGTGGAGCTTTTCTCCATTGATAGTGAGGCAAAAAAAGTAGCATTTTTAACAGAGAGTGGCAAAGTGGTCTTTGGAGAATACGCTCTGGAAGAAGATATTACACTTAACTCAATCCAAGTGCAAGATGTAGATATCTTCACCGATAATAAAACTTTTAACTCCTTTGTAGATGACAAGGTTTCCCGCTTTGTGGGAAATTTAAATGCAGACGATTACCGCACTGCGGAATATAGTTTTAGTGAAGTTCTTTCCTTATGGGAAAACCGATTGAAGTTTGAGAATGTAAAAAAACGCCTAGAAGAAAAAACATCTTTATTCTCGGAGGCGCAAAATATTGTTAAAACTGAGGAGTTTCAACGATTTTTAGAGATCATGCCCCAGATTACCAGTTTCCTGGTAGAAGAAAAAGACGAAATTCAGAACATCAAAGAAATTGAGAATTCTATTAAACTGTCAAATGCGGTTTCCAAAGCTTTTAATTTCCCACGTTTAGGGTATAAAGCCTTAGAAGAGAACAGTAGTTACTCCATTTCTCAAGGATTAAATAAGAGTATCTACGAATTACTGTGCAAGCAGGAGTTAGTCAAGAAAGAGCTTTTAGAGTCCAAGAAGGGGTTCGAGGAAGTATGGGCCACCAACAGTAAGATTCGAAATCTAGCTGCGTTGCTTTTTGAGTCCTGTGATGAAGAAGTGTTGAGTGCCCTTGTAGAAGCCGTTGTTGATGTACCTTACTTGGCTTTGGCAACCAAAAAGCAGTTATTTGAATGCATAGATAACTCCTTAGGGTTAGGGGATCATACAAGCATTTCCGAGAAAGAAATTAAAAACTTCGTTTCACGCTTGTTTGAAATGAAAAAGCCTATTAAAAAGACGATTATTAGCTTACTTAATGAGAAATATGGAATTAATATCCTTAACCTTAAAGAAACAGCTACTTTTAAGAGCTTGGCCCACACCCAGGTAGTAATTTTTGAGTCTCTTTCTAGACTGGCCCCTAAGGGTAGCGTCCTGAAAGAGGTCTTCACTGAATTGTCGATGTGCCTTAAGAAAAAGAATGGTGTGGAAGTTATTGATGTGAATGATGTTCTTCAAGAATGTTTTGAAGCTTGTGGATATGATAATTTCTGTGAGGAATATACATTAGTTGAAAATATTTCTTTCGATACTATCCTAAATACTGAATTAAGTATCGCCGAATTATTAGAAAAAACTCGCAAAACGCTTCTTTTGGATTTAGATAAAGAAAAAGATAACGATAAAACCGACGCACAGATTAAAGCCGAAAAGGATTTGGAGGATCGAGAAGCCCAACCTGAGTCTGAATCAGACGAAGAGGATGACTCTGTAAAAGCAGCAGAAAAGAAAAAGAAAAAGACTGCTAAGGAAGAGGTCGAACTAGACGGCGATAACATCCGGGAAGAGGAAGAGGCTGAAGAGGACGAGGCTGAAGAGGAACAGGCTTTATCTAAAGAGGAATTCCTTGAAGCCCTCAATGATTTGGATGAATTGATGGCGGGTATGCAGGAGGATGACGACGAGGAAGAACCCCATGACGACGAGGAAGAGTCCGATGACGGTGATGATAAGGTTCTTCCTTCAACTCCTGGTGATACTCCAGAGGAAGAAGCCGAGGAGTAACACTAGATGGCAACAGGATGTGGTGGACCTGTTCCTCTAATCCTTTCTTCAATAGGGGGTAACTATACGATCATTGAACTCCCCCCTGATCAAGTATTAGAGGCTGCTATCTGTGGAGGTAATGGCCCCACTGGCCCACAAGGGGTTACTGGCCCCACTGGCCCACAAGGGGTTACTGGCCCCACTGGCCCACAAGGGGTTACTGGCCCCACTGGCCCACAA